>Ga0180217_1000071_pt1 | contig 221587 bp, 77 predicted proteins | sample eDN3rd37CBELigOP_FD_128521 | JGI IMG/M metagenome (GOLD analysis project Ga0180217, IMG submission 128521) | Enriched Organic Plus compost microbial communities from Emeryville, California, USA - eDNA 3rd pass 37_C BE-Lig OP (version 2) (version 2) ... | reverse complement strand
GCGCAGACGAGCACACGAGTGCGTGAGCTCTATACTGCCTCACTTGAATCCGCACAAGACCCTCCAGCTGTGAAGTTGTCGAGTGTGGGAGGAATATCTGTGGTTGTAACTCCTCACTCGACACCGCGTGCACGCGCTTAGAGCCGTGCTTCCCTCATGACTGTGTGATATGCGGTGTTGTAGCATGCCCCCCCTCACCTATTCCGCGCCTCTTCCACACGTGCTCCCTCCGCCAGGCTCGCAACATGCACGCTCGCTCAGCCGGGCGAACGAGATTCCTCGAGGGACTGGCCCTAGTAGTGGCCGCGGGGGCGATAGCCTTGCTATCCTGCGCCATGCCGGTCCTCGCAGATGAAGAGTGGCGAACGTGGCTCGAGAACTTCGGTCATGATCAATTCAAGTATCCACACTGGGTCGAACTCCAGCGTGAAGACTGCAAATGCTCTGTCAAGGGATTGGTGTCGATGTCGACTGGACGCGTGTATGTTGAGTGCAGGGACTCTTGGACGCACAAGGCCGAGCGAGATGCGCTCATCAAGCAGCTGCCCTACAACCCTGGAATGACCTGGTGCGATGCGAAACAGTGGTACATGGACCACATGCCCGTTGAAGATCAGCGCTTCTTGCCTTCAGCGGTTGGAGTGCACTATGACAACATGCTCGAGGATCAAATTGCGTTTGCGTTGATGGCGCTTGCCCAGGCTCCCTGGGCTGACAAGCTCCCGAAAGAGGCCAAGTTCGGATACATTCTACCATACGCCACTTTCCATGAGGCTCGCACAAACTGGCGGCCGAATTTCTTTGCAAGGTTCATGCCACTGCTCTCGAAGTACGGTGGCACGTCGAAGTTCAAATCAACCGAGGACGTCATGGCCTTCCTGACTCAGCCAGGCTATGATTCTAACAAGAACGCAGGTAATACCTTCGCAAACTTCACAAGTGACAACATGGTCTACCCCGTGTACGATCTCAAGCCGAATCCTTACTTCCTTCAATGGTCATCGTCGAGCACGCCTCCGGTCCTGTCTCCTGCGGATTTCTTCATGTACGGTTACGGTTCGTGTACCGCACACTCGCTGCTCCAAGTCTACGTTGCACGAGCTCTCGGTGTGCCCGCTCGCCTTGCCATGACTCCGTGCTGGAATAGTGACGAGTTCGAAGGGCTCGCCGTGAACAATAAGAATGTCAGCCAATGCTGGCGCGGACGTGCAGCGTACTTAAACAACCATAGCTGGGTCGAGTACTGGCACAGTGAGCAAAAGCGATGGGTGTTCTTGAATGCCGCCGCGAGTGCACCAGACTTTGGACCTGATTCTGGTCTGTGTAGCTTCACTCTAGAACACGGTTGTGACTATGACTTCACGAGAAAGACTTGCCAAAATACGCGCACAGCTCGTGCGTCCCAAGATCACGAGATCTTTGCAGTTACCTGGTCAAATACCCCAGATGAGGAACCACCGTCAAGCGCAGCCACGGATCAGGTAAGCTACCTCGTAGAGGCTCGATACATGTCGCTCACGGATGGTACCCATGTTACACCTTTGGTCTGGTCACCAGAGGCACGCTCTCCGATTGGTGAAGCCTTCGACATGAACTTTATCAACCGTACCGAACACTATCGGTGCCGACCCTAAGTGTGATGTACATGTAAGACCTATTGTTCAACAGATTGAAACATACTTCCCCCAATACAATGCGACTTAGTCATACTGCATCTGTATGGCCCTTATAACTCCTTTTTATACTTTTATGGAGGGGAGTTGCGCGGAGTGAGACTGGTGACAGAAAACATTCCTGACAAATAACATTCTAGAGTTAGCAGAACTCTCCACATGCACCTCAGTTATGACGTACTGGCATCGACCGGGTCAGAAGTGGTTAATAGGGATTGTCTCATAACCTCCGACAACGGCATAAAAAACCTACAACTGTACATAAGAAAGGCAATCAAGCGATTGGTTCTTACCTACGAGTAAAGGGATTTCATTTGTGCATAGATTACAATTAGTGGACACCTAGATACGAACCTCTTTACACACCGTTGCTTTTAAACATCGCTAAGATCGTCTTCATCTGTGAGAACCCGCACGGTAACGACACCTTCTGCGTCTGAAAAGGAACCATCCCGTGAGAACTTTCCGTTCGATGGATGTCCCGTGTACGAAGCTTCCGACTGACCTGTTGATGACTGGGTTACCGCAAGATGGAACAACTCGGGTGAGTCAAGGAAGCCAACGAAGACTCCAAACTTGTACAGAACAATGGCAGCGATGGCATCAATTACGTAGTGGTAGCGGAGGGCGAGAGTAGCCGCAGTGATCGTGATGGCTGCGATCAGGGTTACGATATAGTATCGTGGGAACCCAACGGCACGGGCCATCGCAACAGCCAACCATGAGAGACCGCAATGACCCGATGGGAATGCTGAGAACGAATTGGCAGCAGCGTTGGCAGTAGCACTTCGCAGGTAGTCTGCAATGAGAATACCTCGGACGGGGTTCTTGTAGTCATCTGCGATGAAGATGCGTGGAGAAACTGCTGGGAAGATCAAGTTCAGCAGGAAGTTCAGCATATATGTGGAGACCCACGCGGCTAACACGAGGATGAGCCTTCGCCACTGCTGGTGCTGAGTGAGGGGTGATTGGCCAGGAACGTGAACCTGTTTCTCTCGGAAGTACATATACGCCAAGTACAGGAGGAGCGCATTACCCCAGAAGTAATACGAGCAATATGCAATCTGTAGCACCTCAGTCAGGCATCGGCCAATGAATGATGTAACACCAATCACGGGGTCCAGATCGAGGAAGAGTGACACTTGACCACGAGGGAAGAAGCGACCAAGGAGTTGAGTGTCGATTTCAAGGAAGAATCGGTCGTAGAGCAATCCTACTCCGAGCTGCTGGAATCTAAACCGATTGACTGCATTCGAGCCTTCAAAGTACATCAACGGTGAGAAACCTAGCAGGAAAAAGAGCGCAAGCCTAGCAAGTGAGGGCTGAGACGGGACGCCACTGAGAACACCTAGGGTACTGCTAGTGGTACGCGTGCGGCCGTAGGCAGAATAATGGCTCGCTCCCGAGGGTGCCTCTGTAATATAAAAGCAATAGAAACATCCCACGGCGAAAGCCCATAGTGTGCAAAGCGCACCTGTGGTCGTAAGGATTCCTTGAGGATGAATGAATAAGAATATCAGGCTCATGAACACAACGAAGGCCGAAACAAACTGGAGTCGATGCTGGGCGACATCCTCACTGCTCCAGATTTGCATAAGCGTTCTAGTGTACTTATTCTGGTTCAGAATATACCGAATCGCGGGCATCACGCCGCGTCCTCCTGCTCCTGATGCGGTACCGCTTGAGTGTGTCATCATGCAGGTCTACTGGGGGTGTGAATGCGGTGTATGATGGTGTCGGCAGACCTCACACGGCCCCGACTACAGTGATCTCAGTGAAGCGGGGTCGTCTTAGTGCCACAACGCGTATCCCAACACTGGTGTGTGCCACACAAGCGCTAGAGGAAGTGTAAAAGTCTAATTAGAGTGAGAAGTCTCCGAGATGAGGGGCTGTGACGCGGTGTTTCATGACCAACACACCAGTACACAGCGTTCCATAAAACATCCACTCACACGCACCACACGCTATATACACTTTTCGCGGTTTTTCCAATGGACCGTCACCAGCGAATCGTTGTATTTCAGCACCCCCGAATGCGGTCATTCGGCGCCGATGCCTCTCGCTTTGACACGGGCCAGCTCTGCCTAGGTTGCACCACCATGCCGTCATTAGTGCGAGGCTGTACTCAGTATCCGCGCTTATCCTTGTCTGACAGACTCGGAATGGGCCCTATATATCCTCAGAGAGGGATCATGGTCGGTATACACCTCAGATGATGCGAGGGTGTCTCACTAGCCAAGCGCGAATTTCGATGCATACCACCGAGACATGGGGTATTGACTCGAAAGTGTCGCATGGGCAAGCAGTGAAGTTACTGCTGAATATTTCTCCGGGTCCACTTGCGACTCAGCTCGCGATGCTGTCCGCGCACGGCGCACTTCGGGCCCTTGCGCAGCAGGACTGAGTGGACTGGATTCAAATTTCAAATCTATAACCGCATCCGGCTAAAACCTGCCGCGAGAAATTCAAATTTTCCGTTAAACGGGCGTTTTGTACACTCTTTGCGGGGCGAGATCTCGCCCAGGGGGTGCCAGGCACCTGAAAGAAACGCAGCCGCGCGTGTGGCATGGTGTGAAATCAATACTGGTCGGTAATTTAACCCCCAATCAAGCCGGATCCAGCCACAGATCCGCGCCTTTTTGCCCCTCGGAGCCTGATCGATGAAACTCGCCTCTTACCCCGCTCTAGACACCCGTTTTCTCGGCACAGAGACTGGACTGACGGAGGGTCCACGGCGCAGAAGCAAGATCGTGCGCCGACGAAACAGCCTACTCTCCCAAGACACCGTCTCTGAACTGCTTCAGCTCAGAAGACCGCCCCGCCCGCTCAGAAAAGCAGTGCTGAACGAGCCTGACTGCAGTGTGAGAGGACTCGTGCCGGATATCGGATTGCTTCGGCCAAGACTCCAAGGTAATCCGCTAGAAATATGACAGACGCACTGATTGAGCGCACCAGGAGTCTGCTTTTTGACACACAAACCTCGACAATCGCTCGTGCTCTGAAACGAATCCCACCTCGAACTGCTCTCGCGCACGCGGAGGGTGAGTATCTGGACGAAGATGAACTTGCTGACGTCAGCCTCGCATGTTCTGAGGTCACTGTCAAGGACCTCCTCGCACTGAGCGAGCTGGCGAAGACCTGGAGTTACCATGTTAACACACCTCGAGGCACGCCTTCCAGGTTCTGGTCTCTGTTTGCCAGTCTCTCGGGTGGTAGCACTCGTGGTGCACGTGGTCGTGGCAATAGCAGTAGCAGTAACAGTAGCAGTAGCAGTAGCAGTAGCAGCAGTAGCAGTGGCAGCAGCAATGGTGGCGACAACAATGACACCGATTCGTCCAAAGTGCTGCTCCTCCTCTATCACTTCATCCGAGCAAACTTCACCAATGAGCTCCCATTCATTGCAAGCGAATGCTACTTGCAACTAATTCGACTGCCCGGAGATTTGACCATTTTCAGTCCTGTGACCTACCGCGCTGTCATCAACCTCCTGCGTAATTGGGCTAGTATGTATCACACCATCATGCTCAATGCTGGACGCAGCCGAGGTGGTAGACGTGAGCAACAGCTGCGCGAGATGCGCGAGAGTCGTGAACGAGCTCGCTCTGAGCGCGATCGCGAGCGTGCCAGCGAATCTCAAGAAGCTGGTGAAGTAGGAGCACTTGCCAATCCATTTGAGGAGGATATCGAAACTACAGCTGCAAGTAAGGAGTGGATGCGAACCCCGGCCGTGGTTTCCCGCGTAAAAGCGTTCATGGAGACTATGGCGTCCGTGTTTGACGTAAAGGGCGTTCTTCGAGAGAAGCGTTTCACCCACCGCAGCCCCGAGCGATCGCGCTTGGCCAGACAAGACTCGGCCTTCGCTCGTAACTCAGTCCCTGCCCCGACTGGATCCCAAACTACATTTGCCTTGACAAAGCATCGCGACGCACTTTGCCATACCATCGACACGCTAGTCGAAGTGGCTCGCATCGCGGGCGTTACCACGGTTGTTGATCCCGAGAGGTGGATGATCGATCTAAACGCCGTACAGCAGATTACAGGATTCAGCTTCGATGCACTTAAGGCGTTGGCTGTTCCAGAGGCACACGCACCCAAGGCGTTAGGAGCAGCCATTGCTCTGAAGGCTCTTTTGTCTTCTGTGCTTGCGCTGTACCTGCCAACTGCACTTGCTGCGCTCGGTATGCCCAAGTATGCCCAGGTGGTTCGTGAACAGGCTCTGGATTTCATTGTTACTCTTCGATGGCTACAGCGTGAGGAGGCTCCACCCTCTCCTGGCCTACTTGCGAAGGCTCTCTCCCGCTCTGCTAAAAAACACCAATCGTATGTTCGTGTTACCAAGCGTGGAAGAAAGAAGAAGACCGATGAGGCTAAAGGCACCCTAAACTTTGATGGAGTGGCAAGTGAGTCAGAAGGGGATGACGACGAAGAAGAGGAAGAGGAGCAAGACGAAGAGGGCAAGGAGCAGGACGAAGAGGGCAAGGAGCCTGAGCATGATGAGGAAGAGGAGTCCGCATCTGATGCAGAAAATGCGCAGCAGCAAGAGCAGGATGAGGACCAGGACCTTGATGAAACCACCTTGAGCATTCAACAAGCAGTTACGACGTTCCTTATGCACTTGTGTGTGCGAGCTTCCGATCGTGCGGAATCGCGTCGCCTCGCCACTAATGCCCTGGCCAAGATCATCCCTCACTTCCCCGGATCACTCTCCACCATTGCACAACTCATCCGTAAGCTTTCTCGAAACGGCAAGGCCCTTTGGAGACAACAGTCCGTTGAACTGAGCGCAGCAATTCTCATCTCGCCGCTTATCATCCAAGCTGCGGGTCTCGATGAAAACAAGGCAGCTGATTCCTCAGCATCTTCTTCAAGCGATTTGTCAGAGCTGATCCCCGAGAATATGCCTCCTGCCAACGACCCGGAGAATCCTCGAATCAGTCCAGAGGTGGCGTATGGAGCGGCCCAAGAGCTCATTTGTGTTTTGATTGAGCGTACATGTGACAAGACGGCAAATGTCCGTGCCAAAGCCCTTACAAGTCTTTCAGAGATCATTAACCTTACCGTAACGGAGGGTAATCCAGTTCTCAAGCGCCAGTTCTTCCTCATCTTCGCTGCTGCAGGTGCCGCGCAACAAGGTGATGCTGAAGCGCTTCACCAGATTCAATCTGAACCAGGCGAGAAGATGTATGCCGTGGACGATATGGACGAGTCAAACGAACTGCAGAACTCTCAGCTTTTTACCCCTCGTCGCGACTCGTCATCGTCTTCATTGTCATCGATGGGCCAAAACCAGCAGAAACCACAGGGAAACATCTTGTCAGACAGTGACTTGCCCACCGGTGTCCGCTCAAAGACCAAGAAACGTTCTACGATTTACACTCCACCACTCTCAGCGAACCTAAACCATCTTGCCCCAGGACCAGGCTCGCCTGCGGCAGTACGCCTTGCCTTCGCCTCCCCATTCCATCCGCGAGCACCTGGTGTGCGTGGTCTTCTTGATCAACTGCGTCGCCGATGTGCAGACCCACGTCCCTTGGTTCGCAAGGCTGCCCTGCAGGCTGTCGAAACGCTGCTGTTGGCAGCAGAGCAAGCGAACTTTGAGACCAATCGGGAGGCGCGAGAGGACAGCCTGTTGCATCACCTCAACGAAGAAGACCTCCAGGTGCTTTACGATGGCTGTGCCGACGCCTCCCCTGCCGTTCGAAAGCAAGCAATCAACTCGATCACAGCATTATTTACCAAATACGCTTATGACCCTACACTCCAGCAGGTGTGGCTGGGTGCGGTTCTTCCTCTGACAAGCGATACTGAGCTCACTGTGCAAGACAAGGCCCTCCAAGCTCTCCAACAGCTCATTCTGGATCCTCTCCTTAAAGCTGCGAATGAGGATAAAGAGTGGCTGGTTTCGGGTGCCAATCAAGCTGGCCAGACCCCAACGAACAAGATGAGGGCACATGACATTGCTAGACTTCGAGACTTCCGTGACACGAGCTTGGACTCAGACAACGAGGACGAAGAATCCATGGCGTCAGCGACAGCCCCACGTGAGCGTGCGTGGATTTGGAAGCTCCTGGATGGTGTGGATGCGGATATGATTCATTACTTCCACAAGGCCATTGCAGCTATCACCAAGCGTGGACTTATTGGCGCACGTGCGACCCAGTCGGGATCGCAAAGTGGTAGTTCAGCATCCTCTAGTTCATCGGCAACCGTTGGGGGTGGTGCACAGGACGCAGCACTCCTCACGTACATCGTGACAACACTCAATAACTGCCTCGATACAAGCACTGAGACAGGTCTTTGGCTCGTAGCTGAGGAGGTCTCTTTCCACGTTCCGTACATCATTCGCGGTGATGTAGTCCTTTCGGCATGGCGAAAGTTGCTGCTCAGCCGCAAGCCTAAGCTTGGTTTGCGTGGAACCGGAGATCCATCTCGAGCTTTGCTTCTCTATAATACCTGGACTGATTACACAGTCCGGGTCCTCCGTGTTATGTCCAATGTAGCTGCATACTATGCCGTGAAGAACCCAGTGCGCCTACCAGGTGTTCCGGCTCGCACAGCAGGAAGGAAGTATCCTCTCGCAAGCAACCGTGGACCGAACGGTTCAGTTGCTACGCAGGCTCGCCCGTTTTCTCCGGGATTCACGGTCAGCGAAGCGAAGGAAGTGGCCAATCATCTGCTACAGGCGCTCTGCCGAACTTCCGACCGTATTCAGGATGCCAATGTCACTCTGGCCCAGGGACGCGTTAAGGCCCTTCATGCCTTTGACTCTCTTATACGTTATAGAGAATCAGAAAGTCAGAGGATGGAGGATGGCGCTGAGGAGCAGGGTGATGATGCAGCCGAGGTTGACTATGACCGCGACTGGGAAAGCAAGCTCTTCAGGAACTGCCAATCGATTCTCGAGGAATTCCTAATGCATGGACGCCAAGTCTCTGATCATGTTCTCTCCACCCAGATTTTCATTGCCGGCGAAACAGTGCTAGTCTCGGATCGTGCGAAGCTCCCTCCACAGTTGCTTACGTTCGTACAGTCTCTCATGCCGCCTAAGCTGTCACGTGCCCTGGTCGCAAACGTTGCTCGTTCATCAAGTGGAGTCGCTTTGTCACAAGATAGCTCCTCAGCAGCGACTTTGAATGCAGTGACATCGATTATTTCCACCATTTCCACCACTGTTCGTGCGCATGCCTTTACTGCATTAGGCAAGTTCTGTCTGAAAGACCCGCATCTTGCGAAGCGAACAATCGTTGCGCTCGTTCGCGAGTTAGAAGGAAATGACTTTGTTGTTCGTAATAACGTCCTCATTGTCTTATACGACCTGTGTCGAACACACACAGCTATCGTCGATCCATACGTTGACTCCATCTCGCGGTGTCTGCGCGATCCCAATCGCCTTGTTCGTCGCCATGCCATCATGGTGCTCACCCAGCTCTTGGTCGAAGACTTCTTGAAATGGAAGGGCAGCGTCTTCTTCCGCCTCATTTCCTGCCTCGCTGATCCTGATGAAACCATTCGCAAGCTAGCGGAGGCAGCTGTGAATCAGATCATCGCACAAAAGACCTCACTCAAGATTCAGCAATATTTCATTGAGACGATCTTCTTTTTGAACAATTGCAGAGCTCATCCTAACTTCAACAAGTTCAAGTCGCACCACTATCGTGACGACGACGATGATGATGATGGGTTTGATAGTGGATCATCTGGACTCTTCGGGAAGCGCAAGTCTATGCTCGGTGATGAAGACGAAGACGAAACACGCAAGCGCGAGCTAGAGGCCCTTGGTAAGGCTATCGATCAGCCAAAGGATGAGATTGACGCTGAGGTCGAAGCAAGCATAGCAGAGAATCGTATTAAGGACCATATGTTCACACTTCCCGGCAGTGCCAACAAGAGCCGCCGCATGGAAATTTACAAGTTCCTTTTGAACACTCAGAGTGATGAGCAGAAGTTTACGACTCAGGCGAAGCTAGTTTCTGAGGTCCTTGGTGCCGTCATTGATGGTTCATTGCCAATTCCACTTGGCCTTGCTTCTGCTGATCATTCGCAGCTTGTTGCGGCGTATGTCTCCCAGCGAGGTGATGGATTGCTCGCAGCCCGATTGCGGCAAGAGCGGGGCGGTGTGCGCATGGCGCTTACACCAGAGGACAGCGAGTCTGTTGCCAATGTACTGGAAGACACATTTGAAATCTTGTGTGGACCGGATATCAAGCTCAGCTCGCTTCGAACCGCTGTTGAAGCAGCTGAAGATGCAGAAGCTGGCGCCCACACTAGTGCATTGCTGGCTGCTCGCGGCAAGATTCTCAGCAAGCTCTCTAAGAAGAATGCAGCCGAGAATATCCTCCCCGTGCTCATTGAGCTTAAGCGTGTGCTCGAAGTCCGAAAGAGCCCCATTGTAAGACTGTTGATGGGCTATCTTAAGGAACTCGTTGGCGAGCACAAGAGCGACCTCGAAGAGCTACTACTAGCGGACAAGCAACTGAAGGAGGAAATCCTGTATGATATTCGACGATACGAGCAACAAGAGGCGGAGGAGAAGCTCAAGCGAGAGCGCAAGGCAGCTGAGGCCGCTCGACTCAAGGCGCATATGGAGTATATTCAGGCGATGAAGGCCGAAGAAGAACAACGGCTGCGAGAGGCTGCCGCTCTTCGAGCCGCCTCAAGCTCGAGTTTCGGCGCTGATAATGCTATTGCCGCAACTCCTCGAACTCCCCCAGGTAGTCAGATGATCGACTTGGGGGCCGATTCACCTAGCTTGCAACCTCAATCGCAACAGGTCGGAGCCTCGGACGCAAGCGGGGTTCACACTCGAACTCCACGTGTTCGACTTGCGTCGCCCGAATCACGTCGTCGCGAGGCAGTCACACGACAAGCATTGGCAGGCACTACGACCCTACCTAAGCTAGATCTCGAGCTTGATGATGACGACGAAGAAGCGGATCTTGTTCTTCCCGAACCCGTAATACACGCGGATGGTGCAGAAGATGGGGATGAGAGTCTAAGCCAGCGGGATTATGCCAAGACGCCGCTGCGCACAAGCAAGATTGTCGTCCATATCCCATCCAGTGAGCTCACCAACCCGGTAGAGAACGAGATGAAGCTGAAACAGGAAGAACAAGCTCAGGCGTCACCTGGTCGACGACATACTCGACGAGGCAAGCAAACTCAAGAGGAAGAAGAGACCGTGAAGGCTGAGATTAAAGAAGAAGTGGAACAAGAGGAAGAAGCGCCACGTCGATCCACCAGAGCTTCAAAGCGAGTGCGTCGTGCCTAAAGACGCGACACCGTACAAGCAAGGCTCAGACCCAACTGGGTGTACCACACTGTATACATTACAAATTCCGGACCACTAGCGTTGCATCAATACACTACCCCAGCTCTACATGCACTCGTACGCCACTCTGCCTGCACATCTCAGAACCAGCTTGAGCAACGTAGAAACCAGCGTATAATTGACTACTCAACGCTGGAATGCCTGCTAATGGTGTGCAGACGCAGTTCCGATCGCGACTGTTTGCGATTCCTTTTGTGCATGAGTGTGCACGAGCGCCTGTACCGAGACTGACCCAAATAGAGTCCCCAGTATAGATATAGTTTCCGTGCTTTCGTGCCTATTCGAGGCGCGCTCGGCCCTTACTCCCAGTAATACAGCCCCATGGAGCAATTTTGCAAATCCAGGCTGAAGGACACTCAGCCTGGGTTTCGTTCCTCGAGACGCTGTGTTTTGGGGCTATCTCGCGGTACAGTGCAGCGACACACACGGCCACGCGCACAGCTGAAGTTCTCAGCAGGCTCGACGCGTGTGCACCCCAAGGCCGGGTCTTGCCCCGCTATGCGCAGCGTGAGACCCCGAAAACCAGCCACTCGCAGGGCAGTTTCCAAGAATCTGACACTAGTATACAGAAAGTTAAAAAGCCGTATTGGAGCTAGTGTTGGGTTGTGAAAACTAAATGAGTACATCTGAGACATTAGTAGCTTCCGATCACACCGGTGTTTCCACCGCGAAGCGATCCGAGACCATGCTAAATCCAGCGCTGTATTCCAAAGAATACCTCAGAGAGAGGGGTCAACGCTGGTTTAAGCTCTCCGGCGCGATGCATAAGATGATCAAGTCGCACATGTCCTACGCAGACTATCGTAGACTCGCTGAGCAACACCCAGTGCCGCATCAGATCGCTAAGGACGTCATTCGCACCATGCCAGAGGTTTATGTGGATCAGCCCAAGACCCAGCAGTTCCTTCTAGGCGCGCTGGAAAGCACGGGGCGCACGGTTGAGGACAGTCGTGCGGAGCTAGAGCGCGTGCTGTCCACGTTTGTCATGGCCCTTGACTATCCGGGCTATTCGCAGGGCATGAACTTTGTTGTATACTTCCTTCTTATGTTCTTGGACGAGGAACAGGCATTCTGGATGCTCGTGACGCTTGTGCAGGACCTCAAGGTGCCGGATTTCTACGAGTCCGTACAGTGCACGGGTTTGCTCGTGGATAGTTCAATTCTTACCGACTTATGCCTTGAGCGACTCAAGGGCTTGGGCCATGCTGTGGGAGAACAGACGATCCAGCTCTTGGTCCAGCTTGTGACTCCCAAATGCCTGATCTCGCTGTCTCTATCACTCCTGCCTATCGAAATTTCGATCTATGTGATGGATATCTACTTCTCCAGTCCCTCCTTTATCCAAAACGCACCCAAGTCTGCAGTGCTACCCCACTTGGCAAGCACTCTGTCAGCTCAGCAGCAGCAGCAACAACAACAGCACCAGCCTAGCACTCCTGCGGCGCAGCCGCTGCGGCAGCAACTGGGAGAGGCAGAGCAAAAGGAGGTGAGCGCTCAAAGGGCTGCCGATGAGCCTAGCTTTGCCAAACCCCTGCCGCCTTCATTCGATGTGCACCACGCAGACGCGATCCTCTTCCGCCTTGTGCTTGCGATTCTGGATGTTTACTACCTGCGTGAGATTCGCAAGCTCACCACTGCCCAAATTGCAAGCATTGATAGGCTTCGATATCCACAGCTGATTCGAGACGCAAAGTTTCTTCACACGGCAATGCAGCGCGGGCGCACAGAAGCCCAGGCTAAATCAGATCTTGCTCAATGGCACCTATCCTTACGTGCTGCTGCACGCGGTGAGGGCAGCTCAAGCGGCCGAGCAAATAGGGGCACTTGTAGCTTCTTTGGCGAGGAGGAGAGCCTTCCTGGCTCTCAATCTAATACGCCGCAAGCCACCACCCCGCGTACGATCGCCAAGAAAAAGAGTCAAGTAGTTCCTGAGGAGACTCTCAACTCAGGCTCGACCTTCTCGATACCGAAAATTAATATTCTCACGCCTCCCAGTTCGTCAGCAGCAGGGGGTGTCTCTCATGTGTATGCTCCATCGGACATTGAGTCACTCGCATTAGAGTCAAGTCGACTGATGGCGGCGCTTGGGCTCTCCCAATCTCCACTGCCGTTATCGTTTGGGGCTTCGGAGGGCTCGAGTGAGGATCCTGCCTACACGGACGCCTTGGCCCTCGTGCTATGCGATGCGTACGACGACCCTACAAAGTTGCAGTTGGATGTAATTGCAGAAGGCGACCCATCAGTTGCACCTCTCTTACAACTTCTCCAAGATGCTGACTCCACTGCGACCACTCAAGACCACGATGAAACTACGGCTGACGCTTCGAAACCAGTGATGGACAATTCAGATCCCGTCCCAGGAGAGGACAATTCTTCTATTGACGCAAAAGATGAGATCCAGAGCACGACTCCCACAAGCAGTCAGCTTCAGAAGCGGCTGCTTAAGCGGACCAACAGCATCGCCGATGGAAGAGGCGTCCCAGATGTAGCGCGCGTCTGGCTTGGTATCGCTGCGGTGTTGGAGCAGACGCCCCCTGAGCTTGTGCTCAACCGAATTCTTTTCGATCCACGAGTTATCATTTCCAACAAACAGCTTGACATTCTACGTGCGCAGAAGCGACAACTTACGCTTCATTCCTTACGAAGTAAGAGCAAGGTGTTGCAACCACTGCGTGCGCTGGCACCTGAAGTGCTACTGGATCTTGCCGCTATGTTCCGAATGAAGAAGGTGTACCACCCTCATCCACTTTCAGCCCTCGAGGCACTGCGCGAGGTCGCAGATCACGTTTATGCCAAGCAGGTTCGACAGGCAGCTACCCCTACTTCTCTCACCTCGACCGTTTCCGACGAGCCAGTTCCACGACCAAGGTCTCTACGAACTGACGACGATGATAACGATACTGAAACTGATACTCGAGATACCTCAGATACAGTTGAAGGTACCAACCGCGCGCTTGCAAAACCGCGCGTACTCAAGTCTGATCCTACCGCATCAAGAAGACCACAACTTAACTCGATTCCAGAGTATTACTTCTCCGCCTTCAACACGGCTACTGTACTTGCGGACACCTCTCAGTCCAACGAGTCTGTCCCCGTCGGCACGCCAAAATCGGACCAGATGAAAACCAAGGTCACAGTTGTGTCGAAGAAAGAACTGGAAATGTATCACCATCTTTCATTCGAAGGCGTAAAGGACTTTACCGTCTCCCCTCGTGAGCTATTTGCTCTGCTGAGGAGCATTGGTGTTTCTGAGAGTCTGCTGCCTCCTCCCGACCTTGATCTCTTCCTTGCTCCAGCTGCGATCCGATCGCCATCAATGGAGTCACTTCCGGAGGACGGTGCAAGTGTCACATCGTCAGGAGGGGATTCACCTCCTGCATTCAATCCTCTCCTTGAAGGACCATTGCCAGCCCAGAATGCCGGGTCATCTCGGTCTTCTCCCAATGCCTCTCCGAGACTTGAACCCGCTGGCCGTGGACCCCGAGGTATCCGGCCCGGTGCGTTATCTGCCTTCGAGCGTCTGTTCATCTTGTGTGACCAGGCGCAGCGGGGCATCGTGGATTTGCGAGATATCATCATGCTTCTAGCGATGCAGATTGCGCGAACACCTGAGCATCATCTTGAGCCATCCGAACGCCTGTGGTTCTGCTTCGCCGTGAACGATGCCGACAGTGATGGTATGCTTACGCACAAGGAAGCCAAGCACCTCATTGTTTTCCTTCAAAATGTGGCACTGGGCCAACCCCTGCCCGATCGTACAACACCCAACTACCCTCCATCGAAGAGGTTAACATCGGCATTGGGTGACGAGGTAAAAGGTAATGACGAAACATCTCAGCTCGAACAAAGCCCAGAAGAACATGAAGAGGGTGTCCTGCGCTTTGACGAGTGCAGCGAGTTGGTCATGAGCGAGCCTTTCCTTTCGTCAGCGCTCGGTCTTCGGATTGCGGATTTCGAGAGTCCCCAGAGTGCGTCGCTGCTTGATCGACAGCGTGCCCAGTCCATGGAAGACACCTTCGGTTGCTCTGGCTGTGGTCTCGGCGATGACGCATGTACGATAGCTTAATCAGTCGTTGAGCTCCATGAGCAATCCAATGTAGAATAAACATTCACAGGCATGCTCACGCATTAGACACCAAACAACATAGCTGGGATAGTTTTAAACGCTATGTGATGTTTCTCCCTACTTCACAGCCTCCATACATCGCGAGTACGCGGGTGTGTTCATCAGCCGAATCTCCCAGGTGGATGGGATCAAATCTTGGATCCAGCTGGCAGATTGTCTGCGGTGTGATATCTCGGGTTGTTGACATCTTTTCCCTAGTTAAAAATCGATATCCTGTAAGACACTGCTAGATGAGCCAATCGCCACGCGGGCTGCCCCCCGAAATCCTCGCGATCTCCGCACAATCGCAGAACTTCATCCGTCATTTTAAGGCCAGGGTCGAATCGACTGGCACCGAAGCGGGGATGAGGGTGGATCAAGTGCTTGATCTTCATGCAGCCCCACGCATCGATGCAATGACTCAGAAGGTGGCAGAATCCGCGCTCATTTCCGCTGAGGCGTCTGTACAACGTCTCGCAGACCGTGTCGAAACACTTAGCGAGCAGCTGACCTCATCAGCCTCGGAGCTCTTGGACCCTGTAAATGGCGTATCACAACGTCTGCAGCAGTGCAATGCAGAGTACAAGGAGTTCTGCTCACGACTCGTAACCATGGAACACACGGAGGAGCAGCTTGCAGCCACTGTGCGCGCTCTCGAGTTAAGTCTCACCGCCTCGGAAGCGTTGACGAATCGAGACTTTGCGAAGGCCTTAGGTGGACTCGCAGACCTGGTACGTTCAGCTAAGATCCTTGTAACATGCACGTTCAACGTTCTAAACGCTTCGTCTGACTTATCTGTTCGCTCTTTCCCCGGCTTCTAACTGCCTTTCCCCCTCTGCACCCTCTACATGTTCTAGATCGAACTGCGCCAGTCTCTGACGGCCAGCTTGCCCTTCCGCGAGACACCTTCAGAGGCGGAGTCAGCATCACCGAATCCGAAACAGTTCGACGCCGTCTCCTTGGTAGACCAGCTCATTGTGCGCACCTCTGGCTATGTGGAGAACACTTTGCATGACACGTTTGAGAAGGAGCTGATTACCTCAATCATGCGCTCAGCTGGAGGTGAGTCTCTAGACTGCCCAGAACTTCCAGGTACAATCGAGTCTCTTGAGCCTTCGTGGTCGAAGCAAATTGCTCAGACATGCAATGAGACTCAGTCTCCAGATAGCGCAATCCAGCCAAGCGAATTCAATGCGAGTTGTGCAGCCACTTGGAGCATCTTCGCTCGAACAGCTCCGGCCATCACGATCGACATTCCACGTAAGCTACAGCTAACGACAGATAAGACTTTGCTTGATGTTCACACTCTATTCAATGTACATGACCTACTTTTGCAGATTAAAGCATACGCAAAAGCAAACCCTCCCTCATCCCCCCAGCATTCGCAGTCCACTGAACAACAAGCAGCAGCATTGTGTCTCTATCGATCTTTTGTTGCTGCTGCACTTGTGATCATATATCATGCTGCTACGAAACTCCTGGAGCCGGAGATCGCTATTGCCGCTGGCGCAGCGGATGTCGCTGCGGCTCGATCCATGTTCACCCACCGGAAGCTGAAGCTCGAAGAGGCACACGAATTGCTGGTCCCTCAAGTGAAGGTGCGACAAATGAATGAACGCATTGTGTCGAAGACCTCAGGATTTGCAGCCGCGCCTATCACTCCTTGTGAATATGTAAGGATCGAGTTAGGGTTTGTCCGTATCCAGCCAACGAACCTGCATCTTTTCATGCCTCTGCATGTGATGGCGCTGCTCGATCTGGCCTTGGCATTCTCGGAAAATCTCCCTCTCTTGCGTATGGGGAATGGGTCCTGCACGGAGAGAACCTGGTGCTCACCTGCAACTGTCTGGTCTCCCCCCCAAGGACCTAGCCTTTCGGATTCATCAACGCGAGAGTTGCTTGCATCTTTTCATTCCCGAATCAGCAGGCTGCGACAAGCTCAAAGTGGGGAGAAGGTTCATCTCGTGCAGTTTCCCTTTAGGTCACGAATTTATAACTGGGTGAACGAACTGGTTCGATACGTGCTGCTCCCGTCTACGATTTCACCCTTACGGAGCGACAAGGCTCTTGTGGTCCAATTGACTGAGGCAACCTTTCGTTGCTTGGCAACTGTTTTGGACCCTCAGACCGAAGAGGATTCAGCGTTCAAAGATTACTTGTCTCATCGGCCGGCCCTAGAAGATAGACGTTATGAGGCCACATGGCTTGAGGAGGGTCGGGCTATCGTAGTCAATCTTACTGTGCAGGAGTCGTCCGAGCTCTCTCAACTGTCGAGAGGACACATTACACCCTTGTCAAGTATGAACCAACTACTTCAGGGCGGTACCGTGGCAGCAGTTCCTGGTCATGCGTTACGGATGGAGGCAGCGTTAAATGAAGCAGCCATGCTAGCTACAAGAGCCAGTGTCGCGATGAACACCCCCGGCGCCATCTCTGAGGCTGTGCAGGACCTCGTGCGCTTAATGCATAAGTTAACATTGGACGCATGCCTCGCCGCCGACCTGCAACTCCAGCTCAGCTCACCAGGTACAATTCCATCTGCAAGAGAACCGGTGCAGAGTCTGCGCATGCTCATTAACCTAGTCACATTGTTCGTCGCACTGTCACCTCAACAGCTCAATCAAGTTGGTGGATTCCGGATACCTGCAGTTGCTGCGATGGCTCATTGTGATGCTCTGTTTCTTCGAACACATCTAAATGCAATGTTTAATCAACTTCTTCTACGGTTATCGCTCGCGAGGTTGAGGCTCTCGCCCCAGCTCCAGACCGAACTTTATAATATGCAAACTTCAATGAATGAGAGATTGACGTTGTGCAACGAGAAGCTTTGGGAGGCAAGCACAACAGCCCTCCTTCCTGCCCTCAATGAAGGCTGGTCGACGCTGTCGCGCATACTTTCATTGTCTCAGGAGCGCATGATCTCCGTGTACGAATTCTTGAAAACCCGAAACCAAGCGCTGCTAAGAGCATCAGGCACACACCTCACCAACTGGTTCTCGCCTGTTGTTGTACGCTTCCTTAGCACCGACGAAGGAGAATCACTATTTCCACCTTCTCCGCGCTCCCGGTCGGGAGCTCTAACATTACTCGCAGATTTAGGGAAGGATGGTTCTGTAGGTGCCGGTCTTCCCCTTTCCTTCAATGCAATTGAACGTGACGTTCAAGACGCACTAGCGGCTGTTAGCCAGTATTTGCAAGTGCTAAAGGATCTTGTGGCCTCATGGATGGTGGCTCCGCTTGCGAGTTCCATCATCCTTCGGGAGGTTATCCTAAAGGCAGCGAATTGCATCGCCGAGGCCATTGTGTCTAGGGCCCTAAATCGCTCTGAGTTGTCTCTTAGCGCCAGTGAAGCGATCTCTTCCCTGCTCAAGAGGCTATTACGTGATGGCCTTGAACTGGAGAAACTTCTGGGGAGATTCTCAGATCGATTGGTTGATCTTGACCAAGTCGACGAGGATATTTTGCTACATATGCTCAATCCCGAAGTCGATGTAGCTTTGTCACTCGAACGCGTAAGTTCTCCACGCAATCAGAGCGGCACTTCACAGAGCACTGAACAAACTTCGTTCCCACAGCTTGATAGAGCCATTGAAGCATCAATCCTTGCAGCCACACCTTTTGAAGCGGATGTTGCACCGCTACTGCGATCGCGCCTTGTTGCGAACGGCGAAGAGTCCAAGATCACCGGTAGTATCTTACGGAAGTCACGATCTTGGCTAAGGGCCCGCGGGTTGTTTGAAATGCTCCGTGAAAGCCATACTCTCATGTCCTTGCAGGCGGTGTTCAATGAGGGAGAGCTTGGGCGATTGTTTACTCTGGACGAGACCAAGCGCTTTATCCTTGCAGTTTATGAACCAAGTGAAAAGCGTACTGCATGTCTGGAGTTTGTAGATGCATTATACAATGGCCCCTTCTGACAATCACCGGCCGGATCAGGGCAATGTTCCACATTTTTGGTATGATTTAACATTCGGGCATATCTCAATGTATGTTAACCACTGAAATGAAGAATAAACAATATTAGGATCTAGAATCCTAAAAACTGGAAATGGAGGTATCTCTCGCGTCTAGAATTCGATCAACTGCTCTGGACCTGGTCCACGCAAGTTATAGTTGTTTGCCATTACATACCCATAAGCACCTGCATTATCAACTAGAATAACATCACCTTCTTGCGTGTCACTGGGAAGGACACGGCCTCGTCCAAGGAAGTCTCCCGTTTCGCAAATGGGACCGACGATATCAACACGCAAAGGCCTGCTTTCTGCCTTGTTTTCAGACCCCAAGCGGTGCGAAAAGTCATGAGTCAAATCAGTGAATTGTTTGAGATCGTCCTCAAGTGTTGCAGCCTTCGGCGACGCCTTCGCAAGATAACGGTCTTCGAAACGAGATAGATTCACGATATGGTGATATGACTCGTACAAGGCTGGACGAATGAGAGTGTTCATCCCCGCATTGACTCCAACGAAACGATGAGGACCCTTCGATTTGAGCTGGGTGACACGGACCAACAGGACACCGGCTTGTGCTACGATGTATCGGCCGGGCTCAATCCAAAACTCGAGGTCTGGGTGAGCCGTCGTAACATGACCGAGGCAGTCGTTAAGATCTTTGAGCGAGAGGTCAGGATCCTCTGGCTTGTAAGGAACACCCAGGCCGCCACCACAATCGACGTATTTCAAGTGTGGAAATACATCTCGCAGGGTCGTAAGGAGCTTTGCTGATCGTTCCCATTGGGTCGGGTCTAAAATACCTGAACCCTTGTGCATATGCAAACCCTCGACAGTGATGTTGAACTTAGCGATCATGTTCTGGAACTTTTCAGATCGAACTTCTGGGATCTCTATACCGAACTTGGAACTGCTGCCGGTGAAGACATAGGCGTGATGGCCGTGGCCATCTTCTCCAGGATCGATTCGCAGGAAGATCGACTTGCCCTGGAACAACTCGCCCCAGTTCTCGAGAACCCATGTGTTGTCGATGGTGACATGAATTGGCTCAACTGCACCTTCGAAGAGCTTGAACGCACCTTCAAACTCTGCACGCGTAGCAAAGTTCGGGGTAAAAAGGATTCGGTCGCCAGAGATGTCAGGGAACAATGTCTTGACCCGACGCAACTCGGCAAGCGATCTAGAGCACACCGATTGGATCGTGAGTGAGACAGGTGAGAGATGCGTGACTCCCACACGATTATCCCGAATTGACCAACATGTTACTAGCGGCATATCTCATAGATGTACGTACACACATTCGAAGTTACAGCCCATGGGCTCGAGAATACGCAGAAGATCCGGATTGGCGTTCGCTTTCATAGCGAAGAAGATTCTAGACGCAGTTGAAAAGTGGATTTTACGGGCCATGAGGAATGTCTAGTCAAACCGGAGCAGCGCGTGATAAAGTTTCGAGTTGACACCTACCTCTTTACATTGCTGAGAGATCGAAGTGCCTCAAAGTTCGCCTTCAAAAACGACGTGTTGTAGACATAGATGCCGTCCAGAACGTTCTCACCTTGCGACCATACTTTCTGGGCAAGCTCGCATAGTTTCGCACGTGCAGCCTCACTGGCCCACCAGGGTGTTCTACGAAGAATGTTCGGAGAGAACACAGACATGCTGGCACTTGCTCCAAAGCGAGATATCGCTTATACGAAGTTGGTGCCGAACTGGGTCGGCAGTAGAATTCCATCCACCCTAGTCAGGACTCGGATGAAGTACGCTGCGTTTGAGGCGATGCTAACGAACTTGGACTGATAGTAGAGCCCTACATCACATACCAATGCTGCTAAATCCGCATGCGAATCCTTTGAGCACTCGCACTTCTGTTCTAACAGCCGAGACTTGTCTCGTTGCAAAATCAAGAGAGGACCTTTGGCCGTGCAAGGCAATGAAGAGCCAGTGTAGCCTTATTGGCATGTATTACAATAGCATGTTGCGTGATAACCCATCGTTGTAGAAAGGGGACAGAAGTCTAATGGTGAGCATAGGCTAGGTAGAATAAAAACAGTTGATTCGAAGTTGAGCCTTTAAGCTTTTGGGCTTGGAGATCGTGTTGACACTTGACCCCACATTTGAGTGACGTGAAGTGACCAAGTCGATGTGTCGTAGGTGTGATTCCGGCTACACACTAGGAATTTACAGCTCACGTGATCTCGTCGTCTTGTAACTAGGTGACTAAGGTAACAACTGACGTAAGAAGCTGGTGCGCTGCAACTAAGTGTGTCGGTTAGTTGGTTTGACGACCATTACGGTCGAGGACCTGACGTTCATGCTGATAAATACTAGTCCCGTACCGTCGATACCATCGTCATTTCGTTGCGTACTGCCTTCGCTTTTGTCCTTCCTAGACATTGCGTAGCGCAGGAGCAAAGCAAGCCCGTTGAGTGGTGAGGGAAGCAGACGCTAACTGAAACTGCAACACAAGTCTAATTTCAAAAGAGCCTACAATAACAACAACCAAAGAGCATCATGCTACGTACTCGAATCACATAAAACGCGTAGCTAATAATCACAACAACGAGGGTCAGCCACAGCTACACAGAACGCAAAGTGATGGGCAGGCCATACTCTCATTAGTACATGGGTTCGAAGTCCTTTCGACAGACCCAAGACGCCGAGCTGGCAGTAGTTCATACACATCTTCCAAGCCTTGGCGTCTCGCGTCCGAACCGACTTCAATTATTGCTCGGCGCGACGCCAGCACAGTTCAGGAACCTTAACCAAGTCTTTCGGTGGTTTGAGACGGGCAGAAGTGTTGCTACGTACGAGTACGATTGTGAGCACAGGACGCTTGCTCTGAGTGGCTATTGTCTTTGCGATGCGGGCCTTTTCACGCTCGATTGCGTGGCTCTCCACCACCTTCCGGTTCATCTCGCGTTGACGTGCGACGAATTCCGTATTGAGACCATACTGGATGTCAAGTGGTGTGAGATGTATAGGCTGCTCAAGTCGCTTACGACTCCGAATGGGCGTGGTACCGCCCCAGCCGTTCTGCATTCGTATTCAAATTGAACCTCGGCCCTTCAGCCGACGAGATATACTTAACTTAAGTTATGCTACAATTCAGAAATCAAGTAACCGTCACTTGATTTTCAATGTCGCGAAACCGAGGGTTGGACTTACTGTGTGGGGATAAACCGCATACCACTCGTCTATAGACACGTCATGGCGTCAAATCCCAACGTCGAAATCTCCGTTGAGGAGCTCTTCTCCATGCTATCCGGAACCGAAGGTATTACTGTAAGTACTCTTTTCTCGCCCCGAGGTTTTTGCCGCTCTCTGCGTCGTGTACGAGCACTCATCAGCTTAAATACTCTCCCACGTGTAGGGCGTCATCACGGCATCCAAGCTGAGCCAGTTCCTCAACTCGCTTCACATCAATGCAGACGAAATGGTAGGTCTTTAGACCCCATGGTGGCTCTCTAACCATGTGGGTTTGAACACAATCGTGGATGTGGCGGCTTTGTCAGGACTGTTCATAGGCGAACGGATTGCACTCCATATAGTGCCGTTGGTCCTACCTAAGTCCCCCCTTAGCAACGTTGTTCCAGACGCTTTATTGTCCGATTCCCCAGTCCGGACCAAATGGGGGGCTGACCATGTTCTCGTGCTTCCAAGCACTCGCATGAAGGTCGACGCCGACATGTCCTCATGATGGATCACTTCCTCTACCCCCGAATCTAGCTGTCTGACATTATGGAGTTCATTACGGAAGGCGCCTCTGACACCATAGACTTCAGGCAGTTCAAAAAGTTCATGGAGATCGTCACGCTCTCTCCAGGCGAGAACCCTATACAGGATCACTATCGTCCCAACTTCGAGGACTACAATAGGGTATGTGTTCATGATCGCGCATAGTCGCTTAACTCTTGACTTTATTTGACAGCTGGCGGAGCGCAGCAGCAGGCTTGAGTTAACTCATTGCATATGGTATTGTTCACCTGTGCTTTCTAATCTAGGCCAGCAAGCTCGCTTTCACCGCCTTTGACCGAGACGGTGATCGCAAGATCAACGTCGACGACCTCAGGGCACTGCTAGCTGAGCAGGAATTCTCAAAGGTACGTGTCGACTTCAAACTTCTCTCCCGCTCGTTCTATTCGCGCTCCTTGACCAGTGCCACTGTAATCCTCTCTTGAGACATAGCAAACTTATCCAGTGATGAATCCTCACATACTCCATCTAGGCCGATGAAGCAAGTGTTATTGACGATGTACAAAATCTTACCGATGCTGACCTGCTAGCATACATATACGCAGTCGATCCTGAGAAGCAGACCTACATCTCACGCGCCGCTTTCCACAACATGATGCAGGGTGCAGCGAGCTTAGAACGAAAACCAACGCAGGAAGTCGAGGAGGCGGACGAGTTCTGATCCAATCTGGTCTCACGAAGTTTACCCGTATCACATACGAATCATTGTATATTGCTTCCACCCTTGTGTAATATAACAACTTTGTATTTAGTCACGATCTGGCATAACCTCACGGTCAAGTTGCACGCGATGCTAAAGAAAAAGACAAAACTTCTTGTATGAACTGTACTATACAGTAAAGCCAAATGAACTGGATGGTAATCTAGCAAAGTCACTGAAATTGCACAGCGGCGTATTAGTCCTAACATAACTTTGAGTAGGTTTGCCATCTGTGTAATCTCCTGCTACGGCTGCTAGGACCATGCGTAGCAGCAATACATGAATGAATCAGTCGTGCGCTATTTCATACAACCGGAACCTGCCCTGATCGGACAGAGACCAAGGGGCTTGGTTCATCCTAGGAAAAAAAGCGGACTTTGCTACCTATTTTAGTTCTACAGCATGGGGTGAAGTAACATGCAGAGAGTGGAAGGACTTGGGGACAAAGACACGCATCAATGCAGGATATAATTGGATGTAGTGGTTGCGTTCCTTGATGAGAAGCGTGACGCTCGACTACCCCATAGATGGTTCTTTAGGACAATTGGTCGCGCGACTTACTCGTCATCATCCAGGCGACCCACAGGTGGTTTAGATTGTGTGGATGTGCTGGTCGCGCGGGAGGCAGCTGCAGGACTACCCGGCGTTGCTGCAGCAGCTGCGGCGGCTGCAGACCCAGGGGCTATGCTTGTTCGTCGCACTGTAGCCGAGCCAGTTCCCGTCGCCGTGATACTGGCTCTTCGGCCGGCTGCGCCGCCACTGAGTGCGGGTGAGGAGGGAAGCGTAGACGCTATGCTGCTAGTAGCAAATGCAGTGGCGGCAGCAATGGTAGGTACACCGCTATCAAGATAAACTTGCTCCACCTTTGGTCCAGAGGGGTCAAGATTCTGCTTTCGGTATTCTTGTGCGAGTTTAGTGACAGGTGTCTGTGGAGTAGGTGGAGTAAAGAGCTGTTGAACTGATTTGGCAGCTTCACCCATTTGTGCATTGCGCTTCTCAACCGCAGCTTGAATCTCAGCTTGGCTATGCACGCGTCCACCGGCGGCGATCTTGATGGATTTGCGTCGTTCGGTGAGACGTGAGCTTGGCTGCGGGCTGGAAGGCACAGCTGATGCCGCTGGTACACTCTCGACCGGGGGTGGTGGCGGCGGCGGGACGAATGCATCATCGTCTTCCAATTTCTGCTCAATTGGCTGTTCAAAGACAGCTGTTAGAGCAGGAGGAGGCGGTGGGATCTCCTCTTGGTCATCGACTATGCTGGAGACGGGAGGCTGCGGCAACGGTAAGCTGGGTGGTGGGGGTGGAACGTCGTTTTCGTCATCCGCGGAGCCAGCTGGTGGTGGGGGTGGCGGTGGTAGCACATCTGGAAGATCTGTCGCTCCTTGGGCGACAGGAGGTGCATCCGCGTCGGAAAGGATGGGGCGCGTCGAGATGCTGGCATCCGAGAGTCGACTGGCAGCCGGGCGCTTGAAGAGCGAGCCAAAAATAGGGAAGTAGTGGGTAGTATCTTCTTCAAGTTGATTTCCGAGGCTGTAGTCGACACGATTGGTGAAGTTTGTGAGCGGGGGTGGCGCTGGAACTTCATCATCAGGCCATTCATCAGGTTCTGGGGGAGGTGGTGGGATAACATCATCTTCGTCGTCGCCTTCGTAGTATTCAGGATCTTGGTTATCTTCAGGCGCGTAAGCCTCAGGATCGACCTCTTCGTCGTCGTATTCGTCACCTAGCTTGGCGGCGGGATATTCGTCTTCCGTGAAGCCCATGTTTCGAAGGCGCTCGCGCTCCTGGGGTGTGAACGTGACTGAAACTGAGTTTCGGTACGGCTTCAAACGCATTGAATCATCCTCGAAAGCATCACTGCTTGCCAGTGAACCGGTCTCGCTACCAACCTGCGATTCGCTGTCGCGTCTTGTGGAGTTCTCTGCGAACAGATCGCGCGAGCTGAACGTGCGCGATGTGCGAATAGACATGCTGTTGTTGTACGAATCAAATTGTGACTGCTGGCTTTGCTGTGCTTGGCGAGCAAACGCGGCGTTGAATGTGTCGATGACCTGCTTTCGGATTGCGTAACCCTGGGGGCTGTTCCAAAAGCGCAGAAGGAAGTCATTCAACAAATTCCAATGAGCATTGGACGCAACAGACAAGTTCTCGTGGCAGGTTCGAAGGTGTGCGTCGGCATCCTTGAGGGTCAAGCCGTGAGCAAGGCAGAGATAGGCTGCTGCGACAAGCGCCGCGCGACCGCTTCCGCGACGGCAGTGGACAAAAACGCGGCGCTCGTGAGCGCAGTTAAGCATGAGTGTCGCAACGCAGTATGTCAATGCACGGACAGACATAGGGCAACCATCAGGCGAGCTGCGCTTAATGTGAAGCATGCCATAGATATGGTTGTCTCGACGGCGTTGCTTGATTTGTGGAGCCAACTCATAGCTGGGCTGGAGGGTCATCATGCAATTGATCTTGTGCTTCTTAGCGAGGTACTGGAGATCATAATCACATGTAGGCATGCCACCAACAAGCACGTGGTCATCGATCCAGTATAGACTTTGTCGGAAAGGACTAAACAAGAGGAGATGGCAGGGCAACGAATATCACGCTTATGAGGAAACCGGTGAGTTTGGGAGAGCCACACAGGTCACTGAAGGGAGAATCAGGTCGGAACCATACAGGTCTGCATACAAATGCGCATGCAAAATCTACGCGATGGTGGCGAATCAACCCGTAGGGAATCAAACAAGAGCCGATTTCAGAGTTGGTTACTTACATCTCGCCTTCATTCCAGCAGCAACACATGTCGCGGCAACGGTAGCGGAGGCGGCAGAGACATCGGAACATCCATAGCGGCTTCCTGGCAGCGTACATGTATACTATGAACACGCTCAGGAGCACCACAATGGGTATAACCGTCGCCAGCACAACAGTCAGCACGCTGTTCATTCCGTCGACTCTGGAGGGGTGTCCGTTTGGAGAGATGGGATCGAGTTCGTAACATGAGGGCGGGAGCACTCAACATGGATTCTCGGCAAACATTCAGTGGTAGCAATGATGTTTTGCAGCACTCGGTCGCGCGGCATATACACCCCCCACGAAAGTGAGGATATCTTGGCTCCAAAAAAAAGCTCGAAAAAGGAGGGATTTCCTGGCATTACCCGCAATCTCTGGCATTCGACATGATTTCTATGGATTAGCACAAGCGTTTCACACATGTATACACAGGTCCCTCAGTGTGACAGTCACCCCATACCGACAAATCGCGTCCGAGATAACGACCTCACAACCTCGTAATCAATGATTCTATCCACCCGCGACTGGAGGGATAGTTCGGGTCGAATGGCTTCGGCAACCGTTCTGCACTATGGGCGACGGACTAAGTCTTTCGCACTGTAACACCTGCTTGACACTAGCCTGCTAGCTCTGATGCACTGTCAACGGCAGCCGTGACCCATGCACCAAGATGCAAACACCTCTTCAAACTTAGCAACCGAAACCATCGTCACACACGATTTGGTGTTTTGCGCACGTATCATCGTCAGGAGCGCGGCCATATTATTCGGTAGTGATAGGCAGGGTCTACCATGGCTTGTAGCTCCCGAGACACCGTTGTATCCTTGGCAAAGGCAACGCCCAGGCCCTGTTACTTGGCTGGCTCCAGTGAGTACACAAAAACCTAGCCTACCTTTTGCGGCAAAAGGTAGTTTCAGAGTCGGGGGTGCGGGAATATGCATGGGTGGGTGGATTGGACCCCTTTCAGCACGACTTTTGGGCTCGGCTTCCGGGTATTGTAGTGTTCCCAGTGGAGTTATTCTCTAAGAGACTTGTGCAAGTATAGGCCGTGTGTCATAGTCATCGACTTAAACTCCCCTAACCCCCCTAGAAGTGAGCCAAAAGGCGAGAAAAGGGGGGCTTGTCACTTTGTGTAAGCCCTCAGTGTATCATTCCAGTATTGGCGTCTGCTGGAGTGTGCTGGGATATGCAAGCATTTGCATAGGCTTAAGGTCATAGCTCGCTGCCATTTTGTTCCTGTATCTCGCTCGAAGGACCCATCACTGACCGTACAATCGCCCCGAAAACGAAACTTCTCCTTGTATAGTCATGTTGCAGCGGGCTTTACTGCCCCTTGCATCACTGCTGGTCCTGGCATGCGCCCTTGCCTTGCATGACCAAGGGTACGTTGGGCTCTCTACTTGTTTGCACCAGCTTTGTACCTCAGCGGGCAGCATACTGTCGTCACAGAGGAGCTCGCAAGAACCCTCTCGTGATTGCCTTGCCCTCTTGTTGAAGACTTTCCGTGCTGCTTGTGATCGATTGGGTGAAGACTCGAGATATCCAGAGACTTCCTCTCACATCTCATGTTATCCTGCCATTCCACATGTCTAGAACCGTTGGAACCCTGAGTCCCATCCCGGAGACGAATGGGTTCATCTTCGAACCAGCTCCGGCGCTCTCTGGCGAGGTATTCGCGACGTACATGCCACAGTTGGTGTCGGGTGGCGAGGACCTGAGTGATCAGCCTCGTCTTCCGGCGGCTTCGCGTGCGATTCTTGAACAGCTCCTCGCACATGCCGAGCTTTCACCTGAAGAGGCGCACGAGCTTCTCGAGTCTGCCGCAGCACCCGTCGCGGCAGTCGCTCAGGCCAGCCAGCAGGTAACTGCGTCTACTTCCACAAATGCTACTGCAAACAAGGAGTCTACTCAGCAACAACGAGTTCGGCCACAGACGTATGCTCCTACGTCACCACCTGCCGACGAAGCCGAACAACTCACGAGCGGTGCATTCAATCTCGATGTTCGGCGCAACGGCGGCAACCTCACGACTCCGCCTTTGTTGCGAAACGGTCTTGAACTACCCTTCCCATTCACAGCGTGTGATCTCCACTTTAAGGGCAACCTTGAGCTCGGTGGGTTGACTCTGCTTCCCTCCAAGAGCAAGAACCAGATCGTGGCTCCTCTAATTGTCCCGGACGGCGTGAAAGCGGTATACACTTTCGACGAATTGGCTCAAGGTCAAGTCCTCGATCGAACGGGCAATCAACATCACGGTTTGGTTTTCGACGCGTTCACCGGCAACGCATCGTCACTGCGTGTTGGCCCGGGTCGCCTCTCTTCAGGAGCATCCGCAACCTTCGATGGCAAGTCAGTCCTAGCCCTAGGAGATGTCTTCGATATCGCACCCAACGACCCCAACGCCTCCACTGGTTTCACGATCAGTGCATGGCTCTACCTGCCATCTGATCGTGTCGACGTCAAGTCACCAAACAAGGGCGCTCACGTCTTCGGTACTGGTCAATTCTCCGTCGGTATCATGCCATCTAGACAGCTCGTTGTTCACGCTGCCAAGCACACATTTGTTAGCCATGCGCAAGTGCGACCCAACACCTGGACTCACATTGCACTTGTGTATGACCACCATGCGTATCAATCGCTCTCATTGTTTGTGAATGGTGTGCGCGATGTGCGTGCCCGTCGGCTTGGCGAGGGTGACGCAGGCCAGAAGACTGTGTATGTGGGTCAGTTCCCAAGGTCCCACATCCGTCACTCGCCATATGCTACCGCTTACTATTTGGATGATCTTCGTATTGCCGTTCGTCCCATGTCTCAGGCTGAGCTTGGCGCAGAAGCGTTCCCTGCTTTGGGTGCGGTAGAGTCATCTTTCGCAACCCTTGGCTGCGGTCGCCACAGCGCTTGCACCCGAGAGCAAGCCTTGCGCGCATGCTCAGAGGGCTACCACCTCTGCACGCGCCGTGAGCTCGATGCGGGTGCTCTGTTTGTTGCTCGTGTACAGGGCTGGATCTCGTGGACCGACGAGGTCTGGGCCGGCCCTGAGCCTGGATTTGGCAAGGGCTCGAGTTTCCTTGAACTAGAGACAGAGATGGTTGCCTCTGACATGCCCACTGCTGAAGTAGATGAATCCGACGTCTACATTCCAATGCACCACAAGTCATACCGAGTCCCCTCTGCAGTTCCACTCAGCAAACTCACCAGTGAAGAGGAGTCGGAAGCAGAGGCCTCTGAGATGGCGGAGTCCGTTCCTGTTCAGAACCCATACTCCCTGCTTGACGCTCAGGATCAAAATGCTGCCGAAGCAAAGCCCGTCGCAAAGAAGTCGACTAACCAGGCGAAAAAGGTCACGAAGAAGTCTGCCGCAAAAGCGAAGACTGTAGCAAAGCCAACTCCAATGCCACCTCCTAAGACGCCCATTGAACAGGTGAAGAAACGAAAGAATGGACCTGATACGTACACTGTCACAACAGCACGCAAACAGGCCGCACGCAAGGTCCTTCCTTTGCCAAGCTCTGTGGCAAGCAAGCCAACAGTGGCAGATGCCAAGTCGGACGAGTGGGCCACCAAGGTTGCCATTTGCTGCGCAGACAACTAAATCTGAATGGAAAACAGTAAAACAAATAAAACAATAGCCAAACACTTGTAACATTTCAGAACTGCATCGGTTTATTCACTGGAAACTGAGTAGCGAGGCACCAGCGAAGGAAAGCTGAAACTTTCGCCCTGCTCTACAATGCTGACATGTATGCAGAAATTGCGATCACATGGTGCTGATCCGTCATGTCGATTTGCTGCGCTTAGTATATCGTTCAACATAATGTAAGTTACGGCTGGCTAATATTCGCAGTCTGATCTCGACGACGGGTCATACGACGGTTATGCTGTTGCGGTTGCGGCTGCTGCTGTTGTTGTTGTTGCTGTGATAGTGATTGGTGCTGCTGTTGCTGACGCCGCAAAAAGGAGTCACCAAACCGACGGAATTCTGCGTAGGCTGGGTGGACTGGCGGAGGCTGTTGCCTTGCCCGCGGATGTGCAGATTGAGAGCCTGACACAGCAGCTGGGCCACCTTCAACAAGCATGCCCGGCCCAGATACCGGGACGGCTGCGGCTGGAGGAGACTGAAGGGCAGGGTAGATCGGTATTGGTGTTTGGTAGACTCCGGCGAACGGCCCCGGGACTTGACCCGGTACTCCAAATGGAACTGGCTGCCCGGGAATAGGTACCGGCACTGGGGCCATACCAACTGGCACCGCTGCAACACTAACCGGCATTGGCGCTTGCAGTGGCATACGTGCTGGGATCTGAGTGTGAGTTCGTGGCATTATGCGATAGTGTGGAGCTCCTAAGGCCCAATCCTCGCCTAGATGATGCTGGTGCACCCCAAACACACTCGGTCCGCTGTGCAATTGTGCATTACGACGCCCAAGAGCTGCAGCAACATAGCCAAGGGGCGCGGGCTCCGCAATTGGAGGTGGTATTCCACTGATATCGAATTCATCAGCCTCTCCTGAACGAGCCTGCGTCGGGCGAAGGACGCGATCGAGGGCAAAGTGCCAGAAGTAGCTCATTTTTGACAGAGCTTGCTCGTTCAGAATGCTTCTGAGATCTATTTGACGGACTGAACCAGGCCGTGGGACAGCTGCCATTCGCATGTCATCAAACTCACCTGATGCTGATGATGTGGCTGGTAGATTTGAGGGATTCCTTTGGGACGGACTCAACGACTCTTCCCAGAGGCCCCCGTGCACTAGTGCTCGCGGATTCAATTGAGGAGCGAAGCGGGATGTGAAGGCTTGCAGAACGACTTCTGGTGGGATGACTTCTGCCGCTACACTGGCTTCGTCGTTTTCTCGCGTCTTCATTTCATCTGCCTCGCGCTGAATTGATGCCTCCAAAACCTTGAGCTCCTCCTCCGCATGTACAGTGGCAAGGTACCAATCAGGTGCACTCCTTTCGAGGATCCGCTGACACGCACGCACAACGATTCTCTCCGTCAGGCAGATATTACGTATTTCCGATGGACTCATTGGATCCTCTTGCTCCTGCGCCTCTGCATTGCGTCTCGAGGTCTCAAGCGACTGTCGAATGAATGACATACATCTTTGATGTGCCTCATCTAATGCCATGAAAGCAGCAAAGCACTCTCTGTTGATTTCTTCCCAGCCTTCAGGACGGCAGGTTCTAGCCACATTCTCATTAACTTCAAACGGATTGAGGATCACCAGTGGGGTTGGGTTGCGAGGATGCTGCCGAACAAAAACTCGATCCCGGGCTATGATACTTTCGGGCCTGTTCAAAAACGGAGCCACTGCATGTTTCGACGGCTCGAACGTGCGACAGAAATAGCGGAAGAATCCTCTTAGCAAGGACTCAAGTGGAAACAGTGCTTGTAGCAGCTTCTCTTCATGAATTCCCCGGCGTGCAGCTTCACTCTTTCCCGTCAGACTCTCATGCTGACCACTCTCGTGGTCGGGTAGCACATCCATTCCACATTGCGCCTCTTGATCGATCGTTTCGATTGCCTGCTCAATCTGCTTCATTGCAGTGCGGACTGCGTTCGCAGCATGACCTAGCTTAGACAAAGCGGCAACCCATTCATCAAGCAGACGGCCAGGGAAGTGAGGACCTGTTGGAAGAGCCGATGCTACAGGGCCAACATCAATCCCAATCTGAAGTCGACCAACATGAGGCGTTAATCCGGTCGCTGTCGCCGAGACCCCTTCAGTTCGGCTTATATCAAGTGTGGGAGACGCAAACGGACCTCGAAGCTTCGGCTTCTCTGCCAGAAGGTCGCCCTGCTCCTTTTGCAGTTGCTGCTGTTGAATTCGGCTGCTGCGCCGTACTGGGGCAGGTGTGATTGTAGAGCTCTGGGAGGTTGCTTGATTTGATGTGGGGGTTGGGACCGGATTGCGCGCATGGGCCTCGACGCCGAACAGGCTTTGGGTTCGTTTTGTAGCAGGAGTCGGTAGGATTGGAGAGGGACACCATGTTTCGGAGCTGCTCATATTAACTGGTGATTGCGAAAGCAATTCTAGCTCCGCTGGACGAGGCAGGTTGAAGGCGTCATTTGACTCACTTGCAAAGCCTTGTTCAACATAACCGGCCGAACGCTTCATTGGTGTGAGAGGTGAGAGTCCAGGGCTGAGCTGCTCAGAACGTGAGGTATTTAGGAGAGGTGCGCCAATTCTTAGGCCGTGATTCGGCTTGCCAAGACCGTCGTTAGATGCAGAGATCGGTAGATGGGACGTGGGAAGCTTAAATTCGTTTATCTCGAGCGCACTAGAGGTCGAGAGCCGGTGCATTGTTTGCGAGAAAGGTGGTACAATCAGTGCGAGCTCATGAAGTCCAACTTTAGAGTTGCTTGATGCCTCCGAGTCTTCGAGAAGTGTCGGAGACTGGTCTAGTTGCACAATACTTGTTTCGTTCTTAACTTGGTCTGGCGCTGCAGCGTTTTCGACGTTCTGATCAGCAACAAGGTGTTGCTCAGGAAGTGTTGCGTTCTTTGACAAAGTCAATAGGGTGTTCAGATTCGTAGCGATTTGGCCAGATGGAGACAGAGGACCTTCGCTATCGGTCAGAACATTTGCCAAATCGTCTACAGTCTGTGTAAAGGCTTGTTCAATGCTTGAGCGAAGTGTCTCTGACACATGGGGTTCAAAGATCTCCGAGAGCTCAGACTCCAATTTGGCTCGGTGATTAGAAACTTCACGCTTCGCATCATAAAGCGCGGTCACTGCCATGACAAAACCTTCGATAAGTTTGTGTAGGTTCGCTTGCGATGCACGAAGCTTAGGCGTTGTTGCTTCCGAAAGATCATCAGGGACACTCATCAAATTAGCGGTCCTTTCTCGTTTGGCATATTCATTTTCGCGCTTGAATACCTGGTACGCCTGGACCAAGATGCAAAGCTTCGGGGAAAGATTCAGCTCTAGTGTGAAGTCGTACTTGTTTTCAGCCTTTAGAATGGACAGTCGTTCGGTTTCCTCACGAATCTTGTCCACACCCTGTACGGGGGCGCTGGGAATACCATATTTCCGCAGAGCTCTCCTTCTACGGATCTCGTAGATGTGGCTGTAGGTGTGTAATGCATGCGCGCGACCTGTGGGAGTTGGATCAGCCGATTCGCGATGGATCAGGCAGGTAGTATCTACAGACGGAATGTAACCCTTTTGCTCCTCGGCTGACTTATTCTCGTTCTGTAGCGAGCGGGTATAATTTAGCCATCCGGGTAGGCCAATGTCACACTGCTTCAGATAGGCGATAACCATAAGACAGTAACCAAGTGAATTGACTGTGCCATAGCGCGCAGAATTGATCCGTCGAAGCTTTGCCCACTGCTTCACAATGGAAATGAGTGGGGCAGCTCTCGGGTCCCTAGCAAGATATTCTGAAATAAGGAGTGCATTCGGCAGTGAGGATTCGACAAGTGGAGAGATATCCAGGGACAAACTAACCTCTTGCCACTTCCACTTCATCAGCGGTACCGCTAAAAAGTCGTATGTCTGGGGGTTACCTCCTAACTTATCGATAATAACGCGTTGAATAGCATACAGAACACGCTTCTTGAGGTCATCGGTGGTGTAATCCGATAACCTAGCGGAACCCGGGACTGGGATCGACAAAGAGGCAAGCGACAGCAACGGTTCTTGCGCGTCGTCTGCTTCTGTTTTGGATTCATTGGAACGCTTTGCCAGAATCATCTCACTCAGGGCCTTAGAGACTAACGGATTCTCGGCAACTGAAGTGAGTTGAAGATCGAATGGGTTTTGACTTGGTTCCATCCTAGTAGCCATCATACTTTCCATCATAGCGTTAGCGACTGCCTGGTCAAAGGCCTCCACAGTGGGTTGATTTGAAAGATCAGGCTTCGGTGTCGTGCTAAGTTTATCGCTCTGCCAGGTTCTCATGAAGGCATCTGCATCCACTATCCTGAATCCGATGTCTACATCGCTTTCAGGAAGGACAAGCCCGGTTGCGATCGAGCCGAATGCGTAGAATTCGACACCCTTGAAGTACTGATTACAGATTCTACGTAAGTGGTTAATAGCCGCAAATCTGCGAATGAGCTCTGATTGTGGAACTGATGCCAGCGATTGATAGACCTGGTAGCAGGACGAATATGTAGTCAAATACCTATAAGCGGTCGGGTCCAGCGTTGGATTTGTCACGAAAAGGCGGTTGAGTAGCGCCTCATTACGGACTTTGCTCTTTTGCTCAAGGAATGATAGCAATTGGCTCAGCGCAGGTGACGAAGAAGACATTCGGAAGTGAGGCAAGTTCTCTGACTGAATCTCTTCTTTCCGCACGCCCCGAGTCTCGGTCTCCTTTGCGAGTACAGCGTCCAAGACGTCGATTCCAAAATGGTCTACCGCCGTTAAGGGAGCAAAGAAACCTGGTGCAGCCGTTAAGTTGTGTGTGAGTGCGTGAATGAACGCTGGTGGAAAATGCGCAGCAAGCCAGTCACTGTAGGGATCTCGCGGAGGAACAACATCACCTGTGAGGCTCTCGACGGCTGATTGGGCGGGGATCATTGGTGGCTTAATCTGCCCCTGATGAATGCCTTTCGCTACATTCTGCTGAGTCTTTAGTCCTGCCGTTGAGTTAGACCCAGTACCACGCATTCTCGCGCCTTGAATTGGTTTATCACCATAGACTGGGAAAAGCGTGATATCCTGAATCCTTCCATAATCATAGGAGGCTGAATAGCTCGAACTTGCGCAATCTCTGGTATCAAGCGGCCTTCGCCTGTTGCGATGGTCACTTCGGATAGTCTCGGCAAACCCTGTAGATTGGTGGATCGAGAGTAACGTTGTGGAGGTGGGCCTAGAGCGGTCCGCTGCGTTGTTTGGTAGAGGAGACCAACTCCACGAACGAGCATCTAGCTTAAGCATTGTCTTACTCGATGTATCACTAGGTTTCCCATCTTGGATGAAAGATACAGGACATCGTTCGACATTGAAGGGATCGACTGTGTCCAGAGGTGTGACACTAGGGGATGTGTGCAATGACGCAAGTGGAAGACTGTCAACTTGTGACTTGTCGGATTGGTATGCAGTGCATGGTGTTACTGTGTCCAGGATATCCTCTGTGACCTGCTCATTGAGCGGAATAGGCTGGATCAAGAGAGGCGACGTTGACGTAACCCTCGAGAGATCGTGACTCGTTTCATTTGAGGTGAATCGCTCAAGCTCTACTGGAGGGAACGACAGCGAGTACATTTCTGTTGACTCGCTTTGTAAGCCAGCGCTCTGACTGGAGCTATGTCGGATCGCAACATCCATATCGAAAAGGGGTGGAAGTACCGTGGGGGCAATCAGGGCTGCTTTCTCCTCTGCTGTGATTGTTGCGTTGGACAAGTCAACTGAATGTAGCCGATGTCTCCCTACTTCTGGCTCGTCATCGTCGACCATGCGATCTGAATCGTGCCCTTGATCCTGATTCTGACCAACCGTCGCCGTATCAGCGTGCAAGAAAATGCCATGACGCCAAGGCTTCAGGATTTCGGACGGAGTCAGTGCAGCAAGAGACAGTTCTTGAGCTTGTTCAATTCCTTCAGTGTCTGCAGCCGAGGTTGGAGCCTGAGGGGCGTCGATCTGTAGATGAGAATTTGACAGGGAGTCTGAAGCGCCGTCAGTCGAGGGCCGCACTTCGTCATCCGCGTCGGTCATCCAGAGGTCGGTAGAGGGTGTGGAGTCGGCAGATTCACTGCCACTGTCGATCACAACACGCTTGCCTTTCTCATCATTTCTTGGTATGTCAGACATTGTGTTTAGAGAGCTCCGATCAGAGCTAGCCCAAGCCTTCCGGGTAAGATTCTTAGGTGATTGTCCAGTAGACTGCTCGGGACGCCGTCGTTGTGATTTCTTGTTCGTCTTCCTTTCAAAATTTCCTCCCTTGCGGCGCAGGAGCCGTGTTACCGGAGGGCTGGATGATTTTGCTTCTACACGCTGATCAGGGGATGACCTGCGTTCTTCAGGATGATTGAACGAGGCGTGCTGCCGATAACCGTCGAGAAAAGAAGGATCCCTCACTCCGGCTGTAGCTTTTGGGCCCACCTGAGCTCTAACAATGCTACTTTTTTGCTCGCCGGTGTGAGCACTGCGCTTCGTACCAATCTTTCGATTGGGACGATAGCCGAAGTGCGAACAAACCTGTGGAAGGAAAGTACGAAGGCGGGAATATGCGAAAATACATAAGGGTATCATGAAAGCGGAGATTAAGCAAAGGTTTAACCACGTGTAAAGCGAATAATAAACAGATGAGAAGAGGAGTAGAGTTTTCCCAGAGTAGAGTGCGGGGTGATGATTTGTAGACTGAGCGCTGCGATGGGGTGTACTATTGTCGTTGATACTAGCAGCAGAGGCGATAACTGATAATGGTGTAAGGGCTGGTCGCGTGGCGAGTTCTGAGGGATTTGCTTGCGCTGCTGACATGAAATGAGCCGAAGGCATCAATGGTGCAGAGGCTAGTGATGAGCCAGCGTAGTCTGACGGGTTCGGAACGGCTCCATCCCTGCTGAGCAGCAAGGGCTTTGGTGCTTGCTTTTGCCTGAAATGACCGTGAGAGGTGGGTTCCCACAGCCATGACTGATGGTTTCTCTGAGAGCCATCGAAAATAACAACTGGAGGCGAAAAGAATCCATTAACCGCTTGAGTGCTTGGTGGTTTTTGAGTCTTGATGGACGATGTAATTGCATTTGAGCGTCTGTGCTGGACAATTGCTGGTTGGGGCTTTTTGCCAGAAACTGCAGTTCGACTGGCAGAGAGGCGCTGGATCATTTCCTGTGGACTGCGACTCAGGCATCTCTTAATGGGAAGGTGACGCGGCGCAGGATCAAGCTCTCCGGATCCAGCCATTGTTAAACTGCACGACGCCATCGAAACAATGTCAACTAAGAACACGGTCATGGTGATGCAAGATAGAACGAAGCTCCTCGCCCGCACAACGGGCAGTGTGGAGCTTTGACGTCGTGTCATACATGACGGTATCCCACCTTGAGAGCTAACTTCGCTACTGCCATCCCAACCGTGTTTGATATCGCAGACTGATAGTGTTTGTGGGTCGCTTGCGACGTTCAAAGCTGAAGCGTTACCTCTGCTAGGTGCGGTCTTTGACCAAAGTTCAGCTTCACGACAAGCCTCAGAAATTGTTCTGCAAACCTTCGCGGACATGCAACTGCGGGGGCAGCCGCGCACGCGATGGTGGGGTGTGCCTCAAGGACGTGACGCGCTCTTAACGCGGACCTAGTTGGAAATCGCGGTGAGTCGACGGACACGCTGGAGGGGACGAAAGAGGCACCAGACCAGCGAGACACGGGTCTGCAGCGAGATCAACACGGGATTGGGATTAACGTTATCGAGTTCCAGGAGAAAGATTTCGCCAATAGCCAATAGCCGAAAAGGTCAGAAGAGGTATTGGCAAGGATATATGGTGGCGGCGAAGGATGATCCCATGGCGAGAATGCATCCAACACATTACAACATCGAGTACAGCCGAGTATTTCGTGGGAAAACGGGTGTGGCGAGGTGGCAAAGTGGCAAAGTGGCAAATTGGCATAGTGGCAAGGTTGCAAAACACATACAACCGGGTGGGGTCTTTGTAAGTGTGCTTCGATGATCGTGATGGGACTTGACCCGAGAATTGCTGCCAATGCCGTGAACACCACAGATATACTCGCACACTCTAGATCCACACGGACGCTAAATTGACGAAATCAATGAATCGACGACCGACGATCCACGAAAAGAGCTTCCAGCGGCACCTCCCGTCCTTCCTGCGATCGTTATCCAAATTTCTCTTCAAGAATGAGTGACGATGGACGGCCTCGTTCGACACCAACACGACCAAGGTGATTAAACAGCTGTGCTTTTCGGGTCCTACGATTGTTTACCCGCTTCGAGTCCTTGGTGCGGAACTGGAACTGAACACTAACTGGTACACCACTTTCGAAGAGTTCAGTAAGAAGCGTGTGGCGCGAGATTCATGATTGAAAGCCATGACAGAGGCTTCGAACGTGTCATCTGTCCTAACGACATGATCTAGCTGGCACTATGATAGGACGCCATCTATCGCTAAGCCCATCAGCAGTATCGACAGCCGAGCTGGTTACATTTCAGCAGCCTCCCTCCCCCATCTCATACTCCTCGCTCTGACAGCCCTCCCGCATTGCAAACCCGCATATGCACACGTTCGACCTGCATCGCAGTCTAGTGCCAACAGGAAGCACGTCTGCCAGCCATGAGTACGCACGCCTTGCCTTCGCAAGGACTTGGGCCACAGGTTGTACAGGCATCAGGACGATCGGCCTATCCCAGCGAGCTGCGCCTCGAGTGCAGGGACCAGGGTGCAGCATCGTTGGTTTGTCCAATCAGTAGCAAGGGGTCATACAAACCTCGCTACAAGCTACGACCATTACACTCCATTGCCAAGGCCATCAACGCGGGAGGAAAAGTCAGTGTGCGGGATGTTGTGCTTTGTTTTTGTTACCTAGCGCCAGTGTGGTATATGTCCTATTCGCATCGTGTGTGTCTATAATCATGAAAATGGCAAGATCCCACATCATTCAATCACACTATACACGAATCCCATACATATCACACCGGATCCCATGCCATTTTCATCACGATATACCCTCGCTCAGCCTCTTTCTTCCCCGACCGTTGAGGGCGGCTGGCCCGTATCCGTCCTGGCCCGGAGTTTGAGAGCGGGCCAGTGGGGTGGAACTGGGTTGGCCATGCGTCCTGGCCCAGATTTGGGACACAGAAAGTTGCCTTTCCAGCACGCTGGGAATACCACCTGTTCTCCGATGCCACGCGTGTGAACTCACTGTGGAGTGATTATGGTGGGGTTATCCTGTGGAGTCAACTCTTTGCGCTCTTTTTAGCGCGACTAGCAACCCAATACCCACGCTTCGACGACTTTTCTAATGTCGACCAGATTTCGAGCCTGTTCGGCATTACGTTCGGGACGTTATTGCACTGAGTGGTGCGCGGCTAGTGGTGGTTTCAAAGTTGAAAACTATTTGTCGTTGTGTTTGTATTTCATCTGCCGTCGCGGTTTTATGATGCAAGCATTGGATCCCCTAAGCCGACTCTGTTTCTCCTCCCCCTGCTCACTGGGTTCTCTGTCCTGATCTAGGATCCCTCCTGCTGCCAGTGCCAGCGAGCCAGCGAATCAGCCCCAGAGAGTGTGCCTCAGAGTGAGAGAACAAGTCCCCTCTGGCATTCACTCGGACTGATCAGGCACGCGCATCCACGCGAACGCCAGCGCTAACGCGGACCGCACTGACGCATTGCAGGACCCACAGATCTGCACCCTTGTCTTGGTACGGGTGGGTCTGCTATATTCCTTGTACTCGCAAATACTGATACTGCCCTCAGTATTATTGCTAATAACTCATTCTTCCTACTGCGGAGTGTGCAAAACGCACGAGCCACACAAATCAGCTTATCTCCCCAATCCCAATCCCGCCAATCAGCACGCTTCTCCGTCGTTCGATTCTTCGGAGTCCCATTCCCGCTTCCTGTTCCCTCCTCGTGCTCGCATTGGTCGGCCGCCGGAATGCGATTCGATTCCGCGCACTCACATTCTTATCGACTCCGTTATTGACGTTAGCTCTTCAAAGATCCGATTCACAGACGATTACGAAGAAAAGGAAGGTTTGTAAGCACACTCAAATCGAGCAGCTGGAATAAGTAGCAGCAACGGTCGTGCTGTATTGCAAAGCGCCACAGATTCTGCAAGTATCTAAACTAAAGCGATGACTTCCATGCATACCCAGCAGCGGCTCTCCGTAGCGTCAACCGCGAACATAGGGGCCGCCGCAGACCTGGATAAACTCTTGCTTGAAGCTGCAACCAATGCCTCCCCAGAGTTCTTTCCGCGACTCGATTTGGCTATTACGCACATTGAAACTAGAAGCAAAAAGGATGGTAGTCGAATATCAATTGAGTCCATCTACCCTGCTGCATCAACCATGCCAGAGGGGAGTATCAGTGGCGCCTCAGGAACATTAAGTCCTGTCAGTGGTGCGACAGTTTCAACGGCTCCAACTAGCCCTAGGCTAGGAGCAAGCTCTCTTGAAAGCGACACTCCTGTAGCTCAGTCTCAAGGACTACTCTCCTCCGAGAGCGACACGAATGTATTTGCGGTATTTCATATCCGAGTATCACTACCTAGGCTAGCCTTCAGCTCAAATGTCGCTAGTTCATCGGGAACGAATATTGGCAGCCCAAGATCCCCTTTGCCCGGTACTAGCTCTGTCTCGGCTTTGACTCCTCTGGGAGCATCCTTCACCTCTCCCGCGCAGACCACGTCGCCACCAGGACAACCCAGCGCGCAGTCGTTCAACTCAACGGCAAGCGACCGCGTTGTCTCGGATCCCGCTAGTGCCGCACAGAGTCTTGATTCAGGTCTGCTAACTACACAAGCAAATGAGTCCAACGAGTCCAAATCCAACGTGACTGAGACATACGACGATCAAGACATAGATCCATTGATTGGTGCCAACGCTGCGGATCTTGACGCAAGTGGTGAAGGCAATGATAATGATGACGACGATGATGAAGCAGCGATTTCTCGCCCACCAGGAACGACATGTAGCGTGGTAACTAGCAAAAACAGTGCGCCTCAATCCAGCGCTGGAGCAACTGAGCAGGCTGTATCAAATTGCCTTGGTTCCACTATTGAAGGGTTACAGTCGGCTCAGACATCTGTCAACGATGCAAGCAGTGTAGAATTCACCAGTTGGACAGTGAAGCGCCGATACCGCGATTTTAGCTGGCTGCATGAAAAACTGAGAGTCTCACTAACGCCGATTTCGGCAGAAGACACTTGTGATGCATCCACATCTTCAACAAATGAAACCCTCCATGAATCGGCGGATGATCCAAATCACGATGGTAAAACAACCTTTTCCTTCTACAATGTTCCGTTAGAAAGCGCGAAACTGCCTCAGCTCCCACCAAAGCGTATTATAGGAAGTTCGGTGGAGTCAGGGTTCGTGCGCAACCGCAGAACTGCCCTTGAAGCATATCTTAACGGCGTCCTGAAAATTCGTGAAGCATATGTCAACCCTGCTTTCTTGCAGTTTTTACAGTTCCCTCGTGGTGTCGTCGAATTCTATCGGGCTCGAACCCAGGATTATATGTCCAAAGTTCAGTCGAACCAGCCAACGCAGACACAAACATCCTCTGGGAGATTCAGCTTAATCGGAAGATCGAACTCATTCTTCCAGCTGTTCCAGCGCCAATCGAAGGGTGAACGTAGCCTCACGAACTCCAGTCCTCCCTCGCAACCCGCATCCAACTCGATCGCAACGAGTGAAGAAACTCCCAAGCAGGTTGCAGCGCCTGGTGACCTCGTTGAAGCGAAAATGATTTTCGATGCGGTAACATCTAGCCAAACCGAAGTTATGAGTGAACAACGAGGTAGTGTTGATGCCAAATCAAAGAGTGAGAAGCCTACAGAAGAGGCTACTCCTATCCAAGAACGATCAGGAATGGGTTCACGAAGTCTCGAGGGAATAAGGGGTAACGATCAACAATTAGATAGTTGGCAACAGGTAGGTCTCACCAACTCGGAGTTCTATGGCGAAAAGCCTGTAGTAGCAGATACTCTCTTTTCTCGAATCACTGGTCGTCCCACAGATTTGTGCCCACAGTCAATTGATGATATTTCCCCCCCTGCAGCAGTTATGGCTGCTGAGGCAATTATTTGGCATGCCTCAATGCGAATTGCTCTCAATGACCTCGTAGCCTCAGGAGCAATCCCGCAAAATGAGTCGCCTGCGCTTCCCAAATTGGACACCAAAGAAGCCACGCGCCTTGCATTCCATACGCTCGATGAACAGAAGCTTGTTCAACAGAATAGCGTAACTGCCGGGCTCGAACGGCACGCGCGGCGTTTGTCCAGAAAATTGTTGCGATTGTTTGGAGCCAATTTAATGCTGGTGATTTATCCTACATGTGAAAAGGAGCGACAGAGACTTCTCGAGAGCGATGAGTACGAGCATCTCGCTACGCTCCAAAATCGTCCGACTTCGAGTCTAACACTCAAAGACGTAGAGCAACTGACTCTCGCTCGTGATTCTATCGTATCCCACATTTTACAGCGCATCTCTAGCGTATGGGAGGACAACGTCATTCAATACGTAAAATATCTGCGAACACTTCAACGCGCTCGGCAAGGACGGTGTCTCGGCGCTGAGGGAGAGCCAAGCCGAACACGACTTGCTGCATGTGAACCTGCTATCAAATATGAGGACCCCACTCAGACGAAGATCGACATGCCACGGCTTAAAACTGGTGAGCCTTCGAGTGCAAATGATCGCTCCCAAGCAAGATCCAAACTCGAAGAGCAAAAAGAATTATACCAGAAGCACCTAGCGCGACTCTCTGAGCTTCAGGATATTCTTTTTGCACGACTGGGTGGCTCTCAGCTGAGCAAAGAAGGGGATATACCAACCAATCAAATTTTGCGTGAGATCCAAGAGACAACCACTTTGATATCAACGTTATCTTCGGCAATGGCGGAAGCAGCATCTGCTTTGGCGGCCGTTGAGGCCTCACCCTCACCATTGCAGTCCAGCCCAGAGCCTTCGAAAATTGAGGATATACAAGAGCAGAGTGAGCATCAGATCAGTAATTTAGCTGAAAACGACCGCTCGGTGCGCGCAACCCGTGGAAAGGTGCGCAAATCTATGTCCACTGTCTCAGCACCCTCCGAATTGAGGACAGCACTAAACGAGGAAGAGGATGAACCTGCAAGTAGATATTCAAATGATCCCAGTGGTCAGGACATGGCGTTGGTTGACGGAACGACAGACGACGCTAGAACTGAGATGCCTGCCGCAATTCTCGAGGAGCACATTCATCACCTACGCGAGGCCCGTAGGGCCCGTCGACGAGAGAGAAACCGAAACCGTCTCAGTTTGTATCATTCACTCCAGGCTGAATCACCCGAACTGAGAAGTCCTGACACAGCCGATGCTTCTCAGCAGAGGACAAACTCAGTTCCCAATGCTTTGCATGGATCTCCTTTTGGCAACGCACCCATTATTGCTGCCAGTCCTTCCGAATCCACTGCAGAATCTGGTGCTCTTGGAATATCGCACCCAATGAAGGTTGCAGATTCTCTTCTGTCGAAGTTTAGCACTCCATTCCGCAACATTTCTACCGGTCTTAGTAGTGGGACGAATACTTTGACGATTCCGGCAGGTGTTTCGCCCTCGCAAGCCACGGTTGGGAATATCGAAGGCACATATGACCTGTGGGTACCCAAGCCTCTTATGGGTTCGCCCGGTGATCTCGACGAATCAGTTTCACGAGTTTCACGAGATTCTCAGTCAGTCATTACCAACGGATCTCAGCTGCTCTCATCTCACTTTCCAGGGAACGGTTTTGGTCAAACAACCTCTCTTCTCTCAGGTCAAAATCTGCTTCCACAATCAATTGCAGGAGCAGGGCACATGAGACATCGCTCGTTCTCAATGCACGCAAATGCTATACCAGTTGGGTCCGACTCTCGTCACGACAGCAGTTCAGTCATAACACCACCATCAACGCATTCTGGAAGATGGGGGCAATTTTTAGCTCGACATACCGAACTAATGCTCATCCGACTGGGCCAGAAGCTTTTCCTCAATGCCGCTGCGCACCCTGATCATCACATTGACACTGAAGATGTGGAAACGAATGGTGATGAAATTCGATCCCCCGACCCTCGAGGAACACACCTTCGACACCCTGCTCTAGCCCACACACATATGCAAACGCGCGCGCCTCCAGCCAGATTAGTTATACGGGATAGCACTGGTAACCTAACGTTAAATCGCTCATTAAGCACCCGTGAATCAAGACTTAGCGGCTTGGGAACTGTTTCCCCTCAAGATGCACTTCGTGAAGCGAACTCATCACACCACCTTTTGCTTTCAAACTCAGGCAACGATGGCAGCGGTGAAGACATTGTTCACCCGAGGGTAGTCGACTATGCAGAGCATCTAATTGATGAAGGAAATGACGAAGATGACGAAGCTGACTATGATCTTCCGAATGAGTTAGCTGCTCGATCCGGTATGCAAGTCAAGACGCGGGCGTCGAAATCCAACGTTTCAGCCACTAGAAGTCGCACACATGCACGTCGTTTTCAAAGCATACCAGGCCGAGCCCATATTCTCACTTCATCAGCGTCTTCAAGCGAATACTGCGATTCTCAAGCCGAGATGGACATGTCAAAGCTCCCTACCAAGGTTAATGACGACTCTCATTCAAAGCCATCTCAGGAACAGTCGCATCCCGGTCAACCAGCTCATGTCACCAAAGAGGATGGATACAGCGAATCGGTCAGCATCGCTACCTTGTCAAATGATGGCAATTCCCAACAGCCTACTCCAGTAGCGAGTGCGGTCGTCGGATTTGCAGCAATAACTGATGACGCTAAGACTGTTGCAGCTTTGCTATGCAGTGATACCGAAGAGGAAGAAGATGATGATGATGCAGTATCGCGTCCTTCCATTTCATTGGCATCTTTGGGAGCGTCCGGATCAGGCCTTGTGCGCAGGCACTCCACCAGTCACCAATTGGCACGGCCCTATAGGAGCTCCTCATCTAGCAGCACTCCTACTCGTGCTTCATCACCCCCTTCAGGATCCCCACTTCCGGGCAAAGTCGGGCACCCTGCCTCGCTCGTTCCTGTGGCAGAGAAGGATCGTGAAGATGAAGATGATGAGAGCGCTTGCGACGATGAAGGCTGCCTGCAAATTCAATCCCCTGATATTAACGATGCTGAAGAGCTAGCGCGTATTAATTTCGATGACGATGATGATGACGAGGAAGAAGTGGATTATTCAGAGTCAGACACCCGTACGCATACGCAAAATTTACCCGACGAATCGGGTAATCCACCTGAAGGTATTGACTATGAGTGTCCCTCTGAAGTTAGAGGGAAGACACGTCATCGCTGGACCATAAGGGATGCGCCAGGAAAGCTGCATAATCAACTGTCCGTCCCTGAAAGCCGTGGTGAATCTTCTGATCCAACGAACAATGGAAAAGCGACGAGTTGTGGCGAAATCGCGGAAAGTCCCTCACCACAGAACTTGGCACGAGACTTTTCTACCATTTCCGCGCAGTCGACTCCGGTTCAACCAACGCCCCCTACACAACACAATGACGACATAACCTTGCGCCAACGCTCGGTGGACTTAGTTGCCGTCCCCGAGGCAGGGCGCTATGGTAATGAGACTAACTCTCAAGTTTCGTGGATTGACCAAGTTGGAAGGTCGGAGCACATTCGATGGCGCTGGAGGCGTTGGTATAAATTCATGGCTAGGCGTCACGTGATGCGCCATGGAATGCGATTCATGCCTGACGACTTGGCATCACGGGGCAGCAACCCCCATGAATGGACGAGAGCTCGCGGCCCTCTGCGTCGCCATCGTCGGCGATGGCATTTTTCGCGTCTGTTCGTCCCCGAGAACCAAGTCCTCCCAAAGTCACCCGAAGACCAAGCCCTCGCCTTTAATACCATTCTTAAGGAATTACGGCTTGCAGCCCAAGGGCTCTTTGATACCGATCAATCCGATGGGACTGAACCCAAAGAGATGCAGGAGAAAGCGGCCGTACCCGACTCTGACAGCGAGGGTAATGATAAGCCGTTCAGAGTGCTACCCTTGCAGGAGTCAGTTGACACATCCGAAAATGCCCGGATCGCAGCAGACCTCTTGGAGCGTCTCCTCTTCTCACGCAGCGCACTGCGGCCGGGATCTCTAGTCCAAGCCAACAGACTGCATCCCTTCAGACCAAGGACCTCATCACTTAGTGGGAGCCCCGATGCGCAAGGAGCACTGATCTCAAGTTCATCGCAGGATGGTTCCATCATGAAGATGCATCCCAGTCTCTCAGCAATTTCGTCGGTTACAGCACTCCTGCGCCATGATCAGCAAGCACATCTCAGACGCTACCTGAATCCCCATGACGCTGGTGATCGGAGTGTTGGGTCGTCTGTCTCACGAACACTGACTCCACAGCCTCACTCACTTATTCCACACTCAACATCGGAGCAGGACTTGAGCCGCGTAGGTCGCTTAGGTTTGGGTCTGCATGACTACCACAAGACTGGTAGCATGGCTGATGGGTCAGGTCTTGACGCAGCAGCGGTGGCTGCAGATGTCGCTGCGAACGCTGCTCTTGAGGCTGCGTATGAAGCGGCTGCAGCATCTAGTCAGAGAAGTGGAAGCTCTGGCCTTGTGTCTGCGTCATCTAGACTGCTTCGGAGCAGCATTGGAGCCGAGACTGCAAGTTATGGGCTAACTCAACAGCTGCAAGGATCAGCTTCAAATGCCCACCAACTCATTCTACCAGCAGGATCTCAACAAGGCCAATTGCCGATTGTGACTGTCTCAGGTCCGAGCGGTGTTGCATTTTCTGGCGATCCAAGTGCAACCGCGGGTACGCGCGCACAAGAGATCTCCAGTCTCAGCACGTCCAGCCCGCTGAGTCATCAGAGCCCTCCGCAAGTGCGTGACGGTGCTTCATCTACACATCAACGAGTATTGAGCATCGAAGATGCTCTTATGGGTGGCAACCCAGCGGTGGACACAGATCTGCATGCCTTATCAGGACTCGGTTCGCAAAAAGGCTATCCATCCCCAGGGTCCAGACGAGATTCATCGACTCTCACAACTCCCCCTGTGTCACTCGTGCCCCGACATGGATCACATTCTCCATTTGTCAACATAGCTCTCGAAGCAGAGCGTCAAGCCTTGCGTGGGCGTGTGATGGAAGCGAGTGAGCAAGCAATCATGTTAAATGAAGAGTATAAGGTCGAAATGGAGAAAATCACTGAGGTCTTGCCTCCCGAGACTGCGGTCCTTGTAAAACATGAACCAGAACCCCAAGTTGTCCCTACGACGGAGGAAGGATCAAATCTCTCGTTGGTGGATCGCACTGTGCAACCAGCGGAACTCCTTAAGCTCGATTTCGGCCGTGACACGTTTTTTGCGCTTCAGGAAGGTCACTTGTCGGCGGCCACTGATAAGCTGGTTGAAACACTAGCGATGCAATCTGCCACATCGTACCGCCGAAATGAGAGTGCTCTTGAATACCTCACGAAGCTGTCAAATGCAGTATTTAACCATGTCCTGACCCAGCAACGTCCCGTCGGCCCGCAGGTAGGGGGATTCAGTCCTCTACCGCTTCCATATCCTACGATTGGAGCAGATGGCACCGTCTTGAACGTAGCGTCCCCACGTTCCCAGCCCGCAAGTCCCCTTGCGTCGCCGCACAGCGTGAATGGAGTCATCAATCGGCCTGATGGTGCTGTAGATCTGCTGCCTCCCCCAGCTCCCCTTCCACTAATGCCTATGGTACCCGGTGGTCTCCCTCACGCGTATCCCCTACCTCCTGGGCCTCCGGGTGCAATGTCACCTTATATGAGCACTCCGCGTCAGCTTCCCATGCACTCCAGCTTCAACGCTTCTACGCCTTCGATCACAGTGACCTTGCATCCACATGGATCATATGCCTTGGATTTGCTCTTGCCTGACGGTGATCTCGACTGCACGCTGCTTGTTAATTCGAGGAATGGATCGTTCCCCCACACGAATATTATCGATGAACGCTCCTGGCCAAAGCCACTTATGGAAGCACTATGGGCACTTATTTCGTTGTCACCCGCCGAACTTAGCTCTGCAGCTAATAATAGCAGTGCAGGAATTCGGATCGTTGTGGCTGGAGCACCACTTCAGGTACCACTACCACAGCCTGGAATCTCGGTGCGTTCTGTCACACTCATCAATAGTGCTGTCAAGGTGTTGAAAACGCAATTGGGGAGCGTGCATCTTGACATCACTTTTGGCCAGAAGAATGCTATGCTGTCTACAAAGCTGTTTGATCTGGTAAACGCCTTAGTTGAGCAAAAGAACTTGTTCAAAAGATCGCTTCGATTGCTCCGAACATGGGCTGAGCACGATGCAGGTATCCTCGGTTCGAGCACACATCTCATGTCCTCGTATTCTCTTAGAACAGTGATGCTTTGTGTCTTTAATATGTATCATGCCCACATCAAAACTCCTCTCCAAGCTTTGTACCTGACGATCCTTTACTGCATCAACTTCAATTGGCATGAATGGGTGTTGACAATTTTCGGACCACTGCGTAAGACGGAGCTCACCAGCGCGATGGGACGTAATGGCACAGGTAGTCAAGTCCAACAACCTCCAGCGAAGACACAGCACAGTGGGCAGGGCTCCTCGATTCAAACCCGAGCTCAGGAACTAGCGTCATCTGTGGCTCTCTTCCCGCATCTCCTATCAGGTGCGCGAGTCGAATCGGATTGCGAAATGCCGCTGCTACGCTACGCTGCAGCTGGCTACAAGCCTCCCTTAGCTGTGCCGACAGCCACACTTGCGAAGTGGCCGGTGGGATGTCGTGTGCCCATCACAAATAGCTCCTATGGTGAGGAGAGTGCAACGAATAGCTCTGCAGCAAATGCGAATGTCGACTTCGCCGAGTTTTATACGACGTACAAAACTCAGCACGATGTTAATCCTGCTCATCACCCGTGTGCGTGGCCTCGTGGCATTGTCCCACTCTTAAAAGAAGATGTTATGGCCGTAACATTGATCAAGGCAGATCCTTTGTTTTCTCCAGCCCCTGATACCGCACAGAGTTTACGTGGAGGACCTAACAGCGAAGATGCGGGAAAAACATCAAGGGGAGATGCATTCAGTACTCCCCTTTCATTTGACCTGCGTCCTGGTTTGAATATTCTCGATCCACTGCAGCCATCGAACAATCTCGGAAGGAGTGTTGCACTCGATCGCGTTCCAAGAGTTTTGTCGGCATTCGTGGCCGAATTCCGGCGGTTTAGTCATGCCATCGCGGTGACAAGGTTGGCGTCACTCACCCCCCGCTTAACAGATGGCATTTGGGCTGTGTCGCCTGACATCCTTATGAGTGGTGAAGTTTGGGCTGAGGCGGCCCGCGTTGCGAAAGACCGAGCTGAGTCGGCCAAGCGCAACGTTGCTATCTTGGCTGAGCAGTACGCATCACTGTTGCATGAGGCAGACGGCAGAAGCGCTCGAGCGTCTCGTGCACCGTCACCCACAATCCCAGCTACTTCAACCGGAACTGGCAGCCCACTTCGAGAGATCCGTCCACTCGGACAGATATCGACTCGGGCGGCGCATCTTCAAGCGATGGCGGTGCTCGGGGAATTCTTAATGAAGCAACTCTTTGCTGGTTCCATTGCCGCATACATGTCAGGTTATGGTGCGGGAGGTATGAAACCAGCTCAGCGGGTAACTACGGAGAGCGAACGTATTACAGTTGCTGGCGAAGGCAGCAAACCTATTGACATCACGAATACGATGGCGAGCCTGCTGCCTAGAAGTCTGTTCGCACAAATTGAGAGCGCTGATCCCAGCCACCGCGTTCGCAATGAGGTGTCTATATCGCTCTCATCATCCGCAGGAGCCAATGTAGATGAAGCCAGCAAAGGAGAGCAGCCTCTGACGAGATCTCCCTCGGGGACCGGTGACTCACGCGGCGAAGGAGAAGGTGCGCAAACAAGTCATCGAGATGAGACTCTTTCCGTGCTATCCTCACATGCCTCGACGTCAGTTTCAACTGCCCTTACCACGGGTAGCAAAAGGAGAACACGGACACGTGCTAGTCGAACGGCACTGCGTAGGAAGTGGCTTGAAGAGGAAAGAATGCGCCAAGAGTCAAAGAGCAAAGAGCCTGAAGGGTATCATTCAAATGAGACTGCATCTGCAGATCAACTGGCTACTGAGCATCGGTCTGAAGCAATTGTAGCCGCAGTGGATGCGACTGAGTCTGAACTAGTCCAGTCATCAGTTGCCATCACTGTCAGCGATGTTAACCCAACGAAGGATGTCCTACTCGCGTCAACCGAGATTGAAGGCACTAGGAGCACCCAAGTGTGTTTTGCCATCGAATCCAATGGCCTTCAATCATCCCAGCCTGCCACAACAATGAACAACACCATTGCTCATGTGGATGCGCGCCTGATGGACGACGCGAATGTTATTCCGCCCTCAATGCACATGCAGATGCCGCCGCCGCCGCCCGATTTCACAAATGTCGCGAGTTCGGCTGCTCAAAACATGGCAACCTCGACCGCTGCTATGGCAGCAGCGGCGCACATTGCCGCTTTAAGATCTGAAGATTTATCGACGGCTGACATGCGATCCCAATTGATGCCGAGAACAGCCAATGGAGAAGCCTCACTCTCTGGCCTTCCCATGTCTCTTGGTGGCCCGATGCAATTGTCGCAAATGCCACAGCACGCCTCATCTGCGGCCCCGACCCCACTGAGCCCCGCCCCTAGCTACGTCTCTGTGACTGATGGTAACGCTGCCGGAACCGTTGTACCCACTTCAGTTGCTAATGTATCCATGGTGATGGGTCCTGCTTTGCCAGGAACAGCTGCGCTAAACAGCCAAGGTCAACAGCCCGCAGTTGCGCCTTTGACCACTGCTCAGGGTTCTAGCTCGCAGAACGTTGCACCATTGGTTTCATCAGCTTCCACTAGTTCAACCTCGTCACCACCAGCTCCCACTGCTTCAGCAACCGCAGGGAATTTAGGTGTCAGTGTCCCAGGTCACCTCAGCTCGAGTACAATCCTCGCTAGTTCGCAATCGCCTGCGCAAGTCGAGGCGAGACTGGTCGAGGGGCTTGAGGAAATTCTGCGCGAGAATGGCCCAACATGTTTGGGCAAGTTAGGTTCTCAGCTTCATCACCGCTTAGGCGATCATCGTATCCCGAGTGTAATCAAGGCATTATTTGGAGGTTTAAAACATCTTTTACAACGTCATGCTGATCGCTTCATCATTGGGCAGGACCAGCCTTATAATCCAACTGTGAGTCTGAATCCTGACTTCGTTGAGACGTCTGAAACTCGTCCATCTCACTCTTCGGAACCAGCAGTTGCGATGAATGCTGTTTCCAGCCGAGTAAATCCAAATGGAGGTGCAGCACAAGCTCAACCGACCGCACAGAGCGCAAGTTCTGCAGGTCGTTCAAGAGGTCGAAATCGTATGTCGGGAGGAGGACACGCAGCTTTTAGCGTCCCTGAGCACCCCCAGCCGGGCGTGCAAATGAACAGTCATCACCCTGTGGTCTCCCATTCTGGGCCCTCAATGTTTTCTTACCAAACACAGCAGACGGCTATCATAGGTCAATCAGACTCAAAAGTGAATGGCAGTATCCAGCACGAGCAACTTCCTCATGCCCACCAAAGTAGCACAGCGATAAGTTACCAACCAATTCCGCAAGTGCCTTCCCATCAACAAAGCTATGGGTCTCAAGCGCAATCCCAGCTGCAGTCTCATCAAATCCCAGCATCCGCGCAAACTGGTTCCCAGCAGTCCCTGATGCATGTTCAGACGCACTTGCAGCAACAACAGCAGTCTGCAGCATATCCGCAAAGTTCGCAGCATACGCTTAATCCAAACAATGTGTCCAGTATGCAAAGAGTCGGACCTCGCCGAACGATGCCATATCAGTACGCAGCCCAACCCATCGACCAACAACAGGTAACACAGACCGCAACTTATGCAGTTTCGGGTGGCTATCAGGTCCCCGTCACAGCCTATCAGGGCCGTCAGCAGCAGCCTCAGATGCAGGCCTTGCCGTCACACCAACCTCACCATCAAAGCCAACACCAGCAATTTTCTACCATGCATCAGGGTATTTCACCTTCACAGACGGCACATCAAATGCAGTCGCGTCGCCAAAGTATGGGCGCACAGCATTATCAGCCCTCAAACGCTACGACTCCGACGGGTTCGAATGTGCCGGGGCAACCTACAATGTATGCGCCTCGTTCGACGGCCCAGCAGTCCTTTACTCCAATGCAAATGCAATCGGTGCCCCCTCCGTATCCGGAAAATAGCACCAATCCCCAAAAGTAGTGAATTCAACAGGTCTCGTGAATGGCGGAAAGCCTTTTTTGACATAGCTAAGGTTATGCCTGTCAGTCATTCTCGAATCTATCTAGCCTGATTTTACAGTTCTTGTTTTTTTCGTCCGCAGCCTTTCACAACTGATGACGGTTAGTAAGTTCGTCGCTCTGACGAACCAATAATATCCAGTTATATAAGATCTCGGTTGAGCAGAATGTTTGTTGCGCTAGCCTTGTCGCAATCCCTCCAAATGACAAGTTCCACACACATCGTGTACCGTGGTGGCTGATCACACTTTGCCTCAGGCTAGCCAGGCATTTCTCTGCACTAGCGGTCCAAGTCAATCATGCGTTCTTGCTTCTTAGTTTACATAAATACATAACAACATCAGCATCTACCTTTAAGCGGTCGCTGTGCTGCGAAGCTTGAGTTAAACCTTTGTGTTGGGTTGTGTATTTGTTAGAGTTAAATTCCTAAAGGGCTTCGTTCGCAGCACTATGTTCAGCTGAGCAAACACTAGTACATGCAATCCATGCGCAGTACATTCGCAACTGCAATACAACAGGAAACTGAAAATATCAGAAATCACGGGCTTAGTCGCGAGAACCTGAGCTAGCGGCAGCTGCAGCTGCGGCGACAGCTGCGGCGCCACGACGATCCAGGATTTGAGACAATTGGGTACCGCGACTTCCGATCGCAACCGCACGGTTTCGCACAAGCTGGTGGAAAGGCACAGCGTTTGCTTGGATCGCAGCAGTCTTTGCGGCGAGGAACGCCTGCTGAGTGGCGAGCTTGGACTGAGGAGCAGCAGGTGCTTCAGGCTCCGCTTGGCTCGACTCGATTTGAGGAACAAGGCCAACCTTGGTGGCAAGAGTAACGAACTTGGCATCCGCAAGCGTGAGTGGCTGTTGCTGAGGCTGCTCAGACTGGGCACCCTCGCCCTCTGGGGTGGCTGCGGCAGCAGCTGCAGCAGCTGCGGCCGCAGCAGCAGAAGCAGGTCGGTTGACATAGATTTCGTCGAGATGGAGCATTTGTCGGAGCTGAGATAATTCGACCTCCTTGTAGAGATGGGAGTAAACATCCATAAAGAGATTCAAAGCTGAGTCAAAGAATTCATCACGAAGCTGGGGCAATTGCAGGAAGTAGTCTGAGGCGAAGACCTTCTTGCACTCGAGCAAGAGGGCTGAGGCAGCCGTGAAATCATATTCAACATAGAGGTTACGAAGGAAATTTGTGATAGGATCGCTGTACGACTCCTGCTCCTGGGTAACAATGCGTGCAACCTCACGCAAGTGTCGGTGTGATGCGTGAATAATTGCCATAATTGCTACGTAACGAAGGAGGTAGGGTGCACCCGATTGGATGGCGCTCAATGTTCGGCTGTCATATAATTGCTCAGCGAGGAACTGGCGCTGCGCAGCGCTCTGTACAAATGTGAGTTGGAAAATGAGCCAGTGGAGATACCAGAGACGCTGGGTCATGATCTGCTGTGCACTCGCACCACGGCCACGAGATTCGAGGGTGTCCTTTAGTTGTCGAAGGTCGTCTGCAACTTCTGCACGCTCAAGAATCAGCGCAGCAACGCGACCCCAGAGTGCCATGACGTTCTTTTCGTCGTCACGGGAGTGCGAGCGGAAGAGCTGAAGTGCGAGGGCGGACTCGCGATAGCTACCAATGTCGAATGAGAAGCGTGCGAACTGGTAGAGCGCCTCGAGGTTCTCTGCATTGCGCGGAGTTTCCCGGACAAGTTCCTCGGGCGTGAGCTCGACCTTAGAGGTGTTATCACCAGACTTGTTGTCAACGATGGTGAGCAGGCTACCGCATGCGTTGCGCAGGTCCTTAATGTCGCTCAGAACCTTAGTGCGCGTCTCGGCGAGTTTCTCGGCGCCGGCCTTGTCGTCAGGGTAGAGTCGATCGTGCTCATCACGGATAGCGTCAATCATCTTGGTTTTGGAAAGCAAATCAAACTTGCTCTTGCGAATACTTTCCTCGTCATACAGACCCTTCTGCATCATGAAGTCCAACAACGGCAACGCGAGATGTCGATCCAAAAACGGGATGATTCGGGAGGAATTGTCGTACTTGGCGTCGCCCTGCGACTCCTCCTGAGTCAAGGGCACGTACACCTTCTCCGTAGCCATCTAGATAGGTGAGGTGGAGCAATTATGATCCGCAGATGAGTGCCAGATCCCGTAGATTGGCCCCAAACACATGGCTAGGGCGGATCATTCGCTGGAGTGATTGGAAACATGTCTCGCATCTGCGACCTAGGGGGTCATAGGGAGATCCACTAGAATATGTCAATGCGGTTGCATCTCCCCAAGTAAATGATCCACTCGGTCTATCGAAACCTCGCATACATCCCGCGATATCCCACCCCGTTTAGCTCTACTCAGAACGATGCGCAAACTCAGGACTTACTCGCACGAAAAAATTCAAGCTCACCTACCTTTTGTTGCCGCACAATTTGCCGCTTCGATTGCAGCAGGATTACCATCCACCGGGTGGATGATAATCCTGCGTCTGAGTCACTTCGCTCAGCAACAACTCGCTGACGGGATCTGCTCAGTTGCACACGAGCCATCGGATCGAATAGCCTGAGGAGACACACCGGCCATTGAGAGATTTGGGCACCACTGTTTATCCCCACACAACAGCGCGTTTCAGAGATCTGAACCAAGGGTTCGCTTAACTCAGAATCTGAAACACCTCGCAGGGTTGCAGGCCCAGACCACGCGTTTGCTGACTGTAGAGACTGGAATATCCCCAGGTTTTGAAAAGAGGGCGGAGACAGACTGTTTCCAGCTCCTGGATCGCGTATCGCAGGAGAGGACCGTCGGTTGACACCTGAACTTTTATTGCTGAGATCCAGTGATCAGCTCACCTCCACGGAACACCATGTACAAGGCGGTCTTGGACCTGGCAGAAACGCTTCTTGAGACATGCGCGGACACGACTACTCTGAAGAAATATCGTGAGGCCAAAGCAGGTCTGCTCCTGAATGGTAACAACAGCAATGGGACTGGCTCCCACAACACATCTTTTGAGAGCCAGAACGCGTCAGCGAACGAACTAGGAACATCTATGCTAAACGAAAGTCTCTCTTCGAGCAGATATCCTGCCCCTGACGCCAGCGCCTTTAGGAACATGCGGAATGTAGAACGCAAACACGCGCTTGAAAACAAGATTTTGGAGTTGGAACAGGACAAGGCCGTGCTTGAACGCAGGGTTAGCGCGGCAAACGATGCAATTCACGAGCGAGACGCGCTTATCGCAGCGCTTCAGAGCTCAGTTGAGTCATGTGAAGCCGGCGTGCGCCGTGCAGAGGAGCTACTGTCGCACAATCAGCAAGCTTTCCACAAGGCAAGGACGCAGCTTGAGAGCCAAGTCCAGGGTCTGCAGAGTCGATGTCAAGAGCTTCAGCAACAGTATGATGAGGCGCAAGATCGGGTAGCAATGTTAAACCAGGTCATTGAGGACCTGAAAGGTCAGTTGGCAGGAGCTCTAGATTGGAAGGAGTCTCACGAAGCTAAAGTAGTTGCTCAGGTGAGAGCAACTATTGAACGAGATCTTGGTGCCGATCTCCGAGCCATGCAGCAAGCCGTAGCTAATGACATTGCAGCGATACGAGCGAACGCTGCGGTCGAGATTCGTAAGGCCAATGATCGCTATCGATCGCTAGTCTACCGCATGATCACACTGAGACCCTTGCTGGAAGCCCTCGCAGATGGAAATTATACAGTGGACAAGGCGCCCAGCATATTATCGGCATTGAACCTACAAATGCAGAAGCTTGATGCAGAGACGTTGGGGCAGGAAGCTGAAAGGTTTTTTGATGCCCTATCCAGACTAACAGCTGCGGCAACCAAGTCCGAAGGTCTCTTTGTGCCTGTGGACAGTAAGCCCAGACCGATTGAAGGACTGAGGGCCACCCGCAGCTATGACTTGGGCAATATTCTACGACGGGCCCTACGAGTGGAGGGCCATCTGCCGGATCGTGAAGGCGCAGCGCACGTCAACTCGTTGCCCCAGAGCGTCGTTTGTGATCTATTAGCCCTCAAAGAGTCTTGGGTCCGAGAGCTACATGAAGATGCCGCAATTGCGGAGGAAGTTCATCGTGTACTGAACGAAGATTAGGGTCTTGCACATACTGACAATTCTCCTCCTTTGAACAAGTCAACATGTACATAGTCATTAATAGAGTGGTACTACACTTGCGTCCGTTAATAGGTAACCTCAGGGGTTTTATTCATGTTTAGTCTGCATGCCGTGCCTGTGATGCCTTACATGGATTGAATGGGTGAGCAAGCCCTGCTCAGGACCGTTTTGTTTGTTAATTCCGCACTAGGTACACTTTCAACCCAACTCGGTTGTGAATTAAATAAATAGGATTGGGTTGAAAGGAGCAGAACAACACAAATTCTGGTACACCCATTCAAGTGATCGACAAGCAGCATAACTGAAAAAAACCTTACTCCGACGTGGGGGTCTCAGCTGTCGATGGGGAAGCGACTTCTTCTGCTGCAGCACCAGCAGCAGCACCAGCAGCAGAAGCAGCAGCCGAAGGATTCGCCTCACTTTCTGCGGGCTTAGGCGATTGCTCTCCCTCCTTCTTTGCGTTCTCCTTTTCCTCCTCTTCGTCTGACGAGCTGTCAGCTTCTGACTCAGAGCTGTCACCATGTGGAGGTTCATACGACGAGGGATCTTTGACAATCTTCTGAATCTGCTCTTCGAAGGCTTCAACAACAGCTGTGAGCTTCGAGACGAACTCGGCTCGGAAGGCTTTAAGTGCTGCACTGCGCTCAGCACAATCGTTGCCCTCAATCTTCAGATTGGTTATTTCTAGATCGTCCTTGTTATTCGAGGAGATCTCAGGAATCACCACAGAGCCCTTGGAATCGAAGTCCTTCACCTTGGCCTTAAAGTCCACGACCAGATCGAAATCGTAAGTGGCAAAGGTTCGTCCCTTACGCATATTGACGATAGCGTCGCCAGAGAACTTGCTAACGTCAGTAATGCGAATATCTCCACCCTCAGGAACATCGATGCGAATCTTCTTAATGCCCTTTGTCAAGAACTGCTTGGCCCAGGTGGTGTAGTCCGACTCCTCCCAGTGCCACTGGTTGACGTTGCGCTTGTTGCCCTCCAGCTTGCGCTTCTCCTCCTCGTTGTGGTGTGCCACACCCTCAAGACGTTGCTTCTCTATAGAATTATGCAGGGGGAGGCATTCCTTATCGAGATTAGTCGCCTGAGCACAGTGTAACCTCGAAGTTCGGACTTCTCTCAAATGAGTCTCAATTGAAACCTCAGACATGGTATGGGACGTACCGTAGAGGTTGTAGTTAGCCTCAGCAATCGGCATGCGACCCGAGTCGTACAGGTTCTGGTTAAACTTGTGCCAACCCGACGCTACGTGCTCGTTTGTGAGGGGCACACGGCATAAAGTGCACATAGCCGTAGACATCGCTGCTTCACGAGGATTCTTGGGGAAAGACCCTGGATAGTGTGGAGTTACAACACATGATATGGAGTTTTCATGAGAATTTCTACAATTTCATGCAATTTATAACCTGATTTATCGGGCATATCCCTTGTTTTTAACACTCCTAACAATCATAACCAACAGTGAAAATTTTCTTTGTATGCCCGACCCGGGTGGATGGAGTTATGGGCCTGGCATCGAGGCGTCATAGCGAAGCTGTCCGACGTTCACAGAGCCTACGCGTGCACAGAAGTAGTTTCCAGCTTGAGGGCTTTTCAGTTTGCACACGATCAGCACTGTTCATATCCCGGTCATGCGCTGTGGTGATGTCAAAGATAATGTCAGCAAACTGCTTTATGATATTACCCACGCTTCGTCCTCGAGAACGGGGAAGGTTTGTGGCTAGCAACTAACTCTCTATCGCAGTGATGGAACAACAAGCAGTGACGGGCCCTGGGAGTTGAAAGGAACGGCCATAGGTGGCCTAGAAATCGTGTTCATAAAGCTGACGTCCGAGTAGGAACACGAATCGCACTGACACTTGTCTGTCGTTGTTTACGGAAGCTCACCTTCGGGACCTGGAACGAGAGCTGGAGCGTGATTTTGGCCGCCTTGATGTAGATCTGGACCTAGATCTTGATTCTGACTTGGGTCGCGATCTTGATTGTTCTGATGCATCAACAGTCTGGCCCTTGGATGCACCTTCGGATTGCGGAGTAATGTCAGTCATATTGGATGTTGTCTCGTTTCCATTTGTCACACTGTCTTGAGAGCTCTTTGTACGATCGACCTTCTCCTCTTCGTCGCGACGACTACCACGTCGGCTTGGGCTCAGCTTCCGGCTACGATCACGGCTATGACTACGGCTACGATCACGGGTACGACTACGGCTACGACCACGACTATGACTACGGCTGCGAGTTCGCCTACGACTTGTGTCTACAGGTCTCTTGTGTCGGTCTCTGCTCCTGCTTCGACTTTCAGTCCTACTCCTGCTGCCAGAGTCTCGACTACGGCTCCGACTACGGCTCCAACTACGGCTCCGGCTGCGGCTAATGTCACTTTCACTCTCGCCCGACGAATCCCTAGATCGACTGCGGCTTCGGCGGTGCCGTCTGCTTCGCCCATCGCCTCGCTTGCGTCGGCTGCTGCTACTTCTACGTTTGCTATGTCGACGGTGGCGATCATAGCTCGAGTCGGAGTCGGAGTCGGAGTCGGAGTCGGAATAGGAATCCGTCGTAGTTTCTGAGTATGAGTCAGACTCACTCTCATCGTCGGAGTAACGAGAGGAACGGTGGTGCGACCGACGGCTGTGTCGATCGCGGCTTCGCCTACGGCTCCAACTTCGGCTACTGGATCGACTGCGTCGACGTGATCTAGACTCCTTCTTGTCTTTCTTTTCTTTCTTGTCATGTTTATCCTTCTTGTCCTTCTTCTGTTTCTTATGTAGCTCGCGACTCGCGCGTTGCTCCCGCTCCATACGCAACTTCTCGTTAAGCTCTCGACGCTTACGAAGTTCCTCCTCTCGTCGTCGATCGAGCTCCTCTCGGTACTTCTTCATAGCCTCGTCTCTATATCGGTGGAAGGGAAATGTGTACCATAGAGTCAGTGGTGGCGTTATGCAAGAAGTGCGCATTAAACTCTGGTGACAATATATCCAGGCACGGCTCTGCGATGCAACGTACTCGTCCGCAGCGGTTCCAACGATCTTGGCGATCTCTTCGGCATTGCGTTTGTTGAACTCGTCCATAGACAGGCGCTGTTTGGTTTGCATCAGCTCTTGTACACGCTTCTGCGTGTCGTAAGCCGAGGCCTTTCGGTATTCTGGAGCGCTAGACATGGTGGTTACGGATCAACCGCTCGAACCTCAGGTCCTGGTGACTGGGTTTGTGCTAGATTTGGTCGTGTCTAGAGGGTATTTTTCCATGAGAACAAATTGAAATAAAATGCACGGGAGGTTTATCTTGAAATATGCAATTTGATTGGCAGGTCTTGTGGCACGTCGTGACTTCCAACACACTCGGAACTCTGCTCACGAGGATTTGAAACGAGTTATGAAGACTGAGAGGAGCGTGCGATCGGGGCGGGTACGACCATGCGGAAGCTCAAGACAGTGCTGGCGCCGAAGGACACATGGTGCGACAAAGCGATTGTGAGTTTTGTTTATTACGATATGTACATTCACTTTACATGCCAGTGATGTTACAGGAGGCCACTAATTTACACTACGAGTTGAGTTGAGTGAGGGATAGATCGGAAAGCGACCGCGCTGGTCCGTGCCGCGCCGCTTTACTTCATCCGGTTCTGCTCCTTCTTGAACTGCGCAAGCTCACTCTCGAACTCCTCGAGGATCGCGTCCGAGACGTCCGTGAGCGTGTTCAGACTCTGCTTGAGCATGCGCTCCACAGGCATGGTGTGGGTTTGGAGCCTCAAGTTGAGGTAGTTTTCACCAGGATGCGGGATGGAATAGCCCACGAAGTCCGTTTCGGGATTACGCGCGAGGATATATCGCAGTGCGTTGCCCATTGTGTGTGTCTCGTTGTAAAGCTTGACCGTAGCCTGGGTTCGGTCTCCATTGGCTGTCTAAAGAAGAAGCGAAGGAGTGTGTTTCGGGCATATGAGCGCGGGTCTGGCAGAGGATAGTGGGTGTGTTTGGAATGTCATGCAATGCGCTATCGTTTCGCAGTCGTAGCGCGGGCGGCAGAGTGGCTCGCATCGGTACGTACGATCTCAATCTTCTTCAGGCCGGACATGTCTGAGCCGTAGGGTCTTGAGGTTGGGAAGGCGGGGTATAGACGTAGGGTTAGTACAGCTTAGATGCATTCAAACAGTTTACATGTATATCCTGTATCGAATAAACACATTTTCCTACATGTGCACCCCCGCACATATGGTCTTTCACAACATTCCTCATTGTGCTCGAAGTGCTGCCCTCTCGTCTCGCATTGTTTTCCGGGCCCTTCTCTGCAGCTACGTAAGTGACAGCGGTCACATGCCACACACAGGCCTTCCGCACTAGATCAAGTCGTCTTGCGCTGTATTCTCAGGGGGGCACCTCCAAGCACCCTCCCAAAGACCCCGCTGGAGAGGAGGGAACAGAATGCAGAGTGCGTATCGATCACTACTGCATTTTGGGGGATTGGGTTGAGAACTCTCCCGTGCAGTGATACTGTTTCGACATGGCCCGGGGCTATTGTTGAATGATATAATCTCTCAAGTGACACACTTGTCGGAACACTCTCAAACGACATGAACTCGTCCATTCTACGACAGCTGGGCAGACACGCTCCGCGTGTGCTCAGCTGTCGCAGCGGCGTTGGAGGTCTCACTCGACCTGGACTCTCCGCAGACCACCAGCTGGTGCATATCCTCCAAGCCGCACGATCGTTCTCGGCGGACGCGAAGGAGCGAACTGGGCCAACAGGTCCAGCACCCCGTCCAGATGGTAAGAACCCTGGGCCAGTGCAGACGGCGAAACTACATGGGCGTCTCCTGAGGTGGTTGTACAAACACGAAGAGAGCGAGTTTGTGCCCCTTCCCACCATCACGGGCAGGCGCGGAGGCAAGGGCTACTACGACCCTAAGAACGCACGTCGTCTGCTGTTCCTACTCACGACGCTCTTCTTTCTCTTAATTGAGGTAACCAAGTTCGCGGCGTCTGACTACAATCGGTTGAGACGTGAGACGTCGATGTTGGAGGCATATTCCCGGGCCTCTGATCCAAACCGACCCGAAGCGATCGCAAAGGCTCTTGAGCAGCTCAACGACAACTACTTTAAGACTCGATGGGTGAATGCCTGGATCATCGACTTATTCACGATGATTCTCGATAAAGTACCAACAGATCCCCAGCGCCTGATCTTTGCCCCATTTACGCCACTTACAGTCACGACTTACCTGACTTCGCTGGGTGGAATTATGCTCTTTGGCCCCAAGGTTTACGCCTACCTTGGAAGAGCGCGAACTGTTGCGCTCTTCTTCGCTTCGTCGCTTGCGGCCATGGTGGGATCAGCTGCTGTACATCAAACCAAACTCGTGGATACACGCGAACCTCACTACTACACCCCGCTGGCCTATGACAAGGATGCAGAGGTTCGCGAAATGGCTGAATCTGTGGAGGTCTTCTCTGCAGAGTCCTTCAGGGTCCAGGAAGCCAAGTCCCTGGCACGAGACATTCGTGTTCGTCTCCGAAAGCTAGCAATGGGTGAGCTAGAACAGCCATCACGGCGAAGCACCTCGCAACAGCAAGAACACCAGGAGTCACAGCCGGTGCTTGCAACATTCTGGGGAGGATCAACGAAGCCTAATACCGAAGCAAGACGCGGCGAAGCAGAGCATCGGCGGCCTAAGACTATCCGCGAAGCTGCAACCCTATGGAGTCGAGTGACAGGCCTTGACTTCAGCCTTATTTGGCCATACTACGCAGAGGCGAAGGAAATGTTGAAGATCGAGGAGACGGGCCTCGAGGAAAATCCCTCCATCCGCTTGAGTTCGCCTTCACCGACCCAAATTAAGAAGGTGCTCATCCCAGGCAACGGACTATGCCATACGCCTATGGGAATTTATGACGTGTATTCCGAGTCGCAAGACGATTTCTTGCGTCCGAAGCTGACGTTCCAGGGGGACTATGCGTCCCCTCAGGATCGCTTCTATGGCTCTTATGAACCCGATCCAACAACTCTTGATGAGATCATCGACTGGGACCGGATCTTAACTCTAAGTACGGATGCAATTGGATCAATCATTATGAATCATCGAACTCTCATTAGCCTCGGAGACGTGGATTCGTATCGATGGTGGGTGAAACGTCAGCCTCCTCTGCTCATGCGTGCCATCTGGGCTCAGGAACAAGAGTTGATGAGAAACCCGGAGTATGCTTTGGGGGTGTACGCGCAAGCAAGGGCTGATTACGATAATGGCCCAACTAGCCGTAGGGTACCTGCCACCGGTGGAGCCAGTGGTGCCGCTGCCGCGCTTGCGGCCGTGAGCGCCGTCCTCTTCCCCAAAGATCGTATCCTTAATATCCCCCTCCGCTTCCTTGTTCCAGGACTATTTGTTGCTACAGCAGTGGGAAGCTTTCTAACTATGCCTCGAAAGAGGGCCCAAACAGAGCCTGACAGTGACCCCGTGTTCCGTCACTGGCTAGGCACCGTCACGCGCAATTTACAGGGTGTTACGGAGGATGCTGTGCGGTTCGCTAATACCGCTCGTGAGATGACTGCCAAGAAATGGGTCACTCCGCCGGATGAGAGTACTAGCTCCACAACACTGGACGATGTCCCTGCTGTCCAAATGGGTGTTGATGCCTTAGAGTACCAGAAAGCACTCGATGGAGTTTTGGATGCGATTTTCAAGAACCCAGCTGTGCAGTCTGTCATGAAGAACAAGAACAAAGCTGCAACCGCTTCGGCTATCGAGTCAATTTATAAGCGAGAGGTTGCTAAACTTGACCCATACCTGATAGAGGATTTCCGGCCTAAAGAAGCGTGGAGTTTCTTCTACTTGTCTCAACAGCTGCGTAAAGTATTGCCGAGCGAGGTTCAGGAAAAGCTGAAAGTAGCGGACCTTCAGCGCCTTCTTGCATTTGCGCAGATCCCGCCTGGCCGCTACGTTCACGACAGTTACGAAGGCTCTGTGCTTGTCATGATTTTGGCAGCTCTACTAGCGCTCGCATGGCGTCGGCCCACCCTATCCGGCAGGTTTATCAAAAATTCTACAAAGCATATCTTGACCGCTAAGCCAGCGGCCCCCCACATGCAGCTAGGTCGTCCTTTCAATGGGTCAGGCCCCGCAGTAAGGCCTCCCACCACTCCTTCAAAACCTCACAAATGACCTGGAGCGAACTGCTCCGCTCCTGTAAGCTCGCCTGGCAATGTGCCACCATCTACTCCAACCAAATAATGTTGCCCCGAGAGAACACTTCACAATGTGGTGTTATCTGGAATTGTCCTTCACACTACCGCCCCTACCAAAGCCAGAGTGATCTACAGGCCTGATCAGTTGCGCTCCCTAGTGCGCCTGCAAGTTCTCTTCTTGTAGTTTACGAGCGCGCATTACACCCAGAAGGACACTTTCGCCCTATTGCCTATGTGTCCATAATGTTGTAGCGGGAGTAAGACGCTCGTGGTTCTCTAATTGTTAAGTCGTCCTGCGTGCTACAGGTCCATCTTCATAGTGTTCCGGAAATACAAGTCGTTACCATTACGCAGGCTCGGCTCATTAAATCTTTGATCCGACGCAATAAATAAACTCATAAACGTTCTTACTTGCCGCGCACTATTTTACTGAGCCACACAGCCGTGTCATCACGCCAATCACGCACTGACCGACTGACTGGCTGACTGACGGATGGACAGGCTCGAGAGTGAATTTCCAAGCCTTGGTGGATGGTTCAGACTCGGGGGTGCCGAAATAAGAAGATTGTGCACTCTGTTCGGAAACTAAATACTCGGCGTGCGAGTGCCGCCGCACGCCACTTAATATATGGCTACGTGCCCTGACTCACCTCCTAATGCCTGAATTGATTTTTACCTCTCTAGGACAGCATGTCAGACCGTGGAGCAGCTGTCGATGAAGCCGAGTCGGCGCTTCTGGTACGTTACCCCTGTCTTTTTGTGATTGTTCGCCAGCGATACAGGCGAAGCTGCACCAGGCCGGTGTGCTCCTGGTGTAATACCCTGCTTCTCATCCTTTTCTCCAGTCAGGCTTGTCTCATCCGCGGCTACAGGCGAGAAAGTGGTCTGTTTCCAACTGCCGAAGGCTCACTGGATGATATCTTCGATGTGGGATCTGTGTCGTGCACGGACTGGACGCGTGCAGGATGCATCTCGAGGGATGTTATTACCTCATCTTAGTATGATGTATTGCCCCCGCTCTACAACTTACCTATAGCAACAGCCACTGCACGTAAAGCGGCCTGGGACAGTCACGGTCGACGAGCTCGTTGACCGCTTCGGACTGGGCAAGTTCCAAGTCAAGATGTTCTTCCTGTGTGGTTTGTGCTGGACAGCCGACGCGATGGAGATTATGATGATGGAGTTCATTTTGAAGGATCTTAAGCGTGACTGGAAACTTGGTCCTGATTTGGATGGTCTCATGGCTGGTATTGTTTTCCTGGGCATGTTCTGTGGTGCCTTCGCCTGGGGTCTCTTCTCAGATCGTTACGGTCGCGCCACAACCTACCTCGTCACGTCTCTCTTCATCGGTATCTTCGGTATGCTTACCGCCCTTTCGCACCAGGTGTGGACGTTCCTTGTCTGCCGATTCTTCGTCGGCTTTGGTTTCGGTGGTTCACATGCGGCGTTCACGCTATGGCAAGAGTTCGTTCCAGAAAAGTACCGTGGTCGAATGCTCTTGCTTAACCAGCTCTTCTGGACGCTTGGTGCACTACTCGAAGCCCTCCTCGCTTGGTGGATTCTTCCCAGATGGGGTTGGCGCAATTTGATGATCGCCTCAGCAGTTCTCCCCTTTATCACCGCATCATTCTATATCATGCTTCCCGAGTCCCCTCGTTATCTGGTTGTGCAGAACCGACCCCATGAAGCTGCTCAGGTTTTGCGTGATGTGGCGCGTGCGAATGGAGCCACTTACCCTGAAGAGGATCGTTTGATTGTCCGCTATTCTGTCCAGATGACCAAAACGCGAACCGCGCGGAGGTTGTCTATGCCCAACACATCCGCAATGGCTGCTGAGCAAGAGAGCCAGCAAGTTACAGTCGAGTCACAAAGTGACAATCACGCTGGCGATATTCGTGAGTTGTTCGACTGGTACTTGCTTCGCACTACCATTATGCTTGTTGCCATTTGGTGTGCCGATACATTCGTCTATTACGGTAGCGCCTTCATCACTCCAGAGTTCTTCAAGGGCTCTTCTCTCTACACGGCTGCTGTGATCACTGCATGCGCGGAAGTACCCGGTATTTTCTTGCCCATGCTCACTCTCGATACGATCGGTCGCAAGTGGACGCTTTTGATCCTCTTAGGTATCGCATCCATGTTCATGTTCATCGTGGCTTACATCAAGGATTCCACCGGAATTCTGATTTGCTTGTGCATTGGTCGCATGTGCGCTTCATCATCTTTCACGGTTACATTTATTTACACTTCCGAAATTTACCCAACGTCTATTCGCTCCACCGCGCTCGGTACCCTTTCAGCCCTCTCACGCTTGGCAGGCTTTGCGACAACTTATGTAGCAATGAACAGCGATCGTTTGCTTTCATCTACCCTCTATGCAGTTGTCGCCCTTGCTGCTGCCGTCGCGTCACTCCTTCTGAAGTATGATACCAAAGGCCGGCGTATGTGCGATACCGTCGAAGAGTTCCGTCATCGTGCTGACGAAGAGAAGAACCAAAAGGAGCGTGACGAAGCTCCACCACTTCTTAGACCAGGTGCTGTGGAGGAGGAGTTGCCACCACCGCCGCCGCCTGCGGAGACCGCTCCCGTTTCGCGTGTAATTGATGACTCTGATGAGGACAGCAAGGACAAGTGAACATTATGAAGAGCTCGCATAGCATGCTTCGGCAAGTAACTCGGCTAGAAGTAACACTGCACCTCTATCTATCATGGAGGATCACACGCGATGCCACGAATGAGTACGGTCTTCCGACATTGTTTACCCAAGTTCGTTGTATAACTAAGCACAGTTTACCATAATAAATCAGCCCCGCAAAGCATCTAACAGTCCTGTACAGCAAGTGTTTCTTCTACCTATGGAGTGTATTGATTCATAAGCGTCCTCACTATGAGGCCACTGATGTACTAGCCAGCAGACCTGTTACATAGTGGGCTACGTACGCATGAGTTGAACACGATGATAAAACATAATGCTGTCTACACATAGATTAGCAACGGTCTGTGGCTTGATTATGCATTCGTCCTCGCCTCGACAAGGGATAAGATAGATGCAGCCAGACGGTGGACGAATTGACGTGACTTGATGACACTGTTCTCAGTAATTTTGCGCAGTGCTGCAGTAAGTTCGGGTGTCTGACTGAACTCGGCGAGAGCAGTTGGATACCTGGTGATGATCTCTTGAAGCAGCCTGAACATTTGAGCTTGCAGGGATGGCTCCTTAAACGAAACTACTGTTTCAAGCAGATGAGGAATAAGGCGAGGAGCGACGTCAATGTGGGCATACGTGACCAGGGCGATCAATGCGTTCACGATCGGGACCGCGGTCTGAGCAGTGGCGCGCATGAAGAGAGAAACAAGCCGACGACCATTCGTGGGATTGGCCATGACAAAGCGAATGTACTGAGGCTCGCTGACGGCCCAAGAACCTAGGGCAGCCATAGCAGAGTCACCCCAGTATCCAGCATACATAGTATTGACCAGGAACTGTGCGCCGTCATACTTCTTCAGCTCTGCCTGAGCCTGCGGAGAGGCACTTGCAATTGCAAACAGAGTTGGGTATGCAAATTGGTTAAGCGAATGGTTTGTGGTAATAAAGCGCTGAAGATGGGGAATGATACCAGCTAGCGCCGCTTGTGTTTGTCGAGGCTTGTTGACTTGGCACAGATAGTAGAGAGCAACGATTGCTTGTGACTGATTCTCGAGAAACTTGGAATCCAAGAAGCGTACCAGTGCTGGAATAGCTCCAGCATCTGCGAGCATGTCGAGCATCTCCGTTGTGGTCATCGAAATCTGGCGAATGGTCTTCAAAATAAGGATCACGCTTTGTTGGGGCAGTGTAGGAAGAAGCTTGACCATAATCTCGACTAGGGTGTAGTCATGGAAGTATGTCTTGACAACCGCATCACCGTTCACGAACAACTCCAGGATCTTGCACATCTTGAAGACGCACTCATCTGCTTTGCGAACGGCATCCATCTCCTGTGCGTCTTGCTGCGCCTCACCGAGATCCTCAGGCGAAAGGCTTGAAGTACCATTAATGTGCTGGACCTCTTTTGCCTCCTTGTGGTCAAGACCTGTAAGGTCTGGAGTCATTAATCGGGCATGTCCACGCAGGGCATGGGAATGCACGGCGACCAACATGTGTGCAAGCGTACGAAGCAGGCCAAACTTGCTGAAGAGACGGAGGAAGTTCTTCAAGGGTGCGGTACGCATTTCAAGAATGCTCAAAATGCAGTCCACAACCGTCCAGACCAAAGGACGATTCTCTTTGTTGTAACCTTCGCAGAGGAGTCCTACGAGGGTTGGAATACCACCGCAAGCAACAAACATGCGACGTAGATGATCTGAACTGCTGCAGCAGAGGTGGCGAATGCACTCGATCGCAACCAGACGAATCTCGAGGGGGTTTTGGCGAGCAGTGCTCAGCTTCATGATCGCTGGAATGAGACCAACAACGGTGAGATTCTGTTGGAAGTTCGTGTGGTCATCGGTCAAGACCTGTCGCAGGAGCTTAAGAGCTGCGAGAACGAGATCAAGATCGTCGGACTCAAGACTTTCCAAGAGAGGAATCACCACTCTGAACTCCACGCTGCGAAGGGTCTGAGAATGTTCACGAAGCATTTCGGATAGCTTCGCACATGCCTCGATTGGCGAGATAGCTTCAACGGACGTACGAGCGATTCGATCGCCGGCCGTGCGCTGAGTAAGTGCTGCGACGAGTTTGTCAAACTTGCTTTCAACACTCTCCTCTGTTTGTACGAGATCAACGTCATCGATGTCTTCGAAAGGATCGAACTCTTCATCATCAAAGGCTTCATTGGCCGCAGCGCTTGCTGAGCCTCGGACGTTGGCAGGGGTCAGCTCAGGTGCTGCTGATACATTACCAGGCTTACTAGTCGAGATGCGGGCGAGCAAATTGGGATCATCCTCATTCAAGATATCCTCGAAGTCCAGCTCGTCATCATCTTCTCGATACCGCTTCAGCTTGTCCGAAATATCTGCATGATCAAAACCTGACATGTCATCCAGATCGTTGTCGCGCTTGGCATCTTGTCCTGATGCATTGCGACGCTGCTTGCTAAAGCTTCGACGTTGGTCCACAACAGGTGCATTGTTAGGTCGAGCGTGAGTAGGTGCTGGTGCATCCAGATCTTCATCGTCAAAATCAATCTCATCTGCGATTTTGGGAGCGGTAACAACATTGCCTTCGGGATCAAGAGTTAAGCCTGTACCTTTACCAACTTCATCTCCAAACTCGAGATCCCAGTCTTCCTCGTCGTCGTCAGATTTGGGAGCTGCTCCTGAAGCTGATGCTGCCTTCGATTGTGATGCACCTGCGTGACTCACTTGAGTCGCTTGATTCGGGGCTGCAGGCGGTCGGGGAACGGAAACGGCAGCCGCAGCGCGATCAGGACTAAACACTGAGATGTCGCTCTTTCGTTGCTCAGCGCTTTCGAATGTCTTGACTGCATCTTTAATCCATGCATTCTTCTTCAGCTGACGAGCTGTAATTCTGCGCACTGGATCCTTCTGGAAGCATTCTAAAAGGAAGGCGCGGCATGCGAATGAAATACCTTCAGGAAGTGGTGGGTGCTCGTCCTGAACGATACGGAACATGGCCGCCATTGTGGACAGGTCGTGATACGGTGGCTTGCCAGTCAACAACTCGATGACCGTGCAGCCCAGTGACCAGATATCGCACGCCGAGGAAAGCTGACCATTCATTTCGATAACCTCTGGTGCCATCCAGTAGGGAGTACCAGCGACACCTACGGCTCGACTCTCGTTGAGGCGAGTCGCGACACCGAAATCGGCCAGCTTCACAATACCGGCCTTAGTGCAGAGTAAGTTGGCACCCTTGATATCACGGTGGATAACACCCTGGTCATGGAGATAGCACAGTCCGATGACAACCTGTGCAATATACATGCGCGTAAGGTTTTCAGGAATGGATCCTTTGAATTTCGGAATGTACGACGACAACGAGCCGTTCTCTACCATTTCGAGGACAATGTTAAGGTGGGACTCGGACCGAATGGCATCGCGATATTCGACAATGTTTGTGTGCCTCAAACCCTGGAGCAGCTTGACTTCCTGTTCAATGGCTTCGAGGTCGTCTTTGCTCATGCCTTTCAGCTTGATGCGCTTGATCGCCACCGAGGTACCGGTATTGAGGCAAATGCCATGGTACACAGCACCGAAACCACCCTTGCCGATGAGGCCAAGGATCTGATACGACCCGATGCGTTGCACATCATCATCGACCTTGTTTGTGGGGGGACCTATTACGCTCATGCTGATCTGAGTTTGCCTGCAACCCCGTCACAACCGCGAGCCCAGGCCGTGTCTCACCACCCCCCAGATTTGTCTGTTTGCGATTGGTTGCCTTGATCAGGATGGGCGTCAGTGATACGTGCGTCCAGGCCACAGCTCGGTACTGCGGCTATCTAGCCTGATCAACTAAGTATACGCACAGATGCGCCACGACAACCTCGCAAAACCGACCGAATTCGCTCAAGTAAATCGGGTCGCTCAGATCCAAACTCACTTCACGTGAAAGTTCGGTAGGATACACAAGGTTGTAGGGCTTTGTTGCGGTGCCTAGAGATGTTTGAGAGGATTTCAAAGCGGATTCGTGAGGTACAATAGTCAGAATGCTGGTCCAGGTGCTGAAACGATGCTCGAAACCCAAGGGTCGGAACAAGTCTACTCTAGCTGAAGAAAAGCCAGCCGTTATTCCCGCACGTCACCATGATTTTAGGCCGAACACCATGTCACTTAGGTGTCGCATACCGTAACCAGCAAGTCAATGCTATTTGTGGCCTCGTCGAGACACGGCATGGCGAGATATCCCCATTTTCCCATTCTGAATTCGAGTTGGAAAAATCGTCTCGGGCAGAGAATAACGACACCCCCTGATGCGGTTGGCGGTTGGGGGCTCGGGCCAGGACGGATTGGATCTGCAACGCACTGCTCAGTCCACTGACTAAGTGACTGCATACAGCGCATGTACACAGAAAATACAGTCGAAGATAAGCTTTTACTGGCTAGTAGACGACGTATGCAACATCATGTAACATCTCAAGGTGAAAATACAACGATCTTTAATATGCTGTGTGGAACTAATCTAGCCTTGTGTTTGTCAACTATGCTAAACACTACACACCCTTCCGCTTCGTGCCAAGAAGGTCTGAGAAGAGCTCGCTGACCTTTTCGCTCTTCGTTGCTGGCTTGGACGAAGCGGCGGCTTCTTGTGATTCTGGATTCGGATCCCAGACCTGGTAAGTCTGCATGTACTCCTGGACTTTAATGTTGCGAAGAAGCATGAGGCCACCGCGATCAGAAGCAATTCTGCGATAATCTGCAGAGAGATCCTTGAGAATAGCCGTTCGTACCTCTGTGTCGGAGTGAAGATACAGCTTTTCGATGAGGAAGGGACATGCAGGTCCTGCCAGTGCGGCGGCAGTGAACGAACCCTCGAGCTTCAAGGCGATCTTCTTCCGATCCTTGGCTCGCAACGCAGGCGAATCGGTGCAGAGCATGGCTTCCACCATCCGGACTGCGGTAGAATCCGAGAGCATCTTGAGCAGATCATCCTTCTCCAATGCCATTGCAGAAGCAGCGAGTGTTAAGTTAGGAAGTGGACCAAGCTTCAAGAGCTCTTGAATGAGCAAGGATCCCATAAGCTGATTCGTACGAGGATTGCCGTCGTATTTGGACTCGCCTCCACTTGGATTTACAAAGTTAAGGTTCAAGAGGCGCGGTAAGAACGGGGCACAAGCTTCCCTGTCTCTCCTTCGGATCTTGCCGATATCTTCGATCACGGCATCGTGAGGGACTTCAATCGCTCTCGCCCCCGTCGCTTCGGCCAAAGAGCGAACGAACTCGAACTGCAAATCAAGCACCTGGCGTGACCACTCCTCCTTATCAAACGCGCCTTCGTCCTCAACGAGTTCGCCTGAGTCATCAAGCAGTAGAGATGGCTCGGTGGTTGCAAAACGTACAATTGTTCCGGCCATTTTCCAAATGATCGCACTGCGACCTGCCGCGACGAGCATAGGAAGAGCTGTTGGAGTCGCAAGACCCTGAATGATACGGCTCAACACAGTCAGACCAGGTCGACCCACGGTCACAGTCTCTAAAAGCCTCTGAATGCAATGATTTGCGCACCGATCTCGAGCGAGATCTTGCAGTCGGTTCAGCATGTGTTTGTTGAAGAGCTCAGCAAGGAAATACTGAGGCGCTGATGAAATAATACCTTCAATCAAATGCGATCCAATAGGAGAGACAAACAATGCATTGACATGTTTCACTGAACCGGACTTGAGCTTCCATGCCTTCGGAATGGTTTCCTTTTTCCACCCATCTTCGCCATCGTGCTTAGAAGACTTCTCCTCGCCCTCTGGATCTTCCGTCTCATCATCACGCTTCCACATGAGTAGTTGCGACAAGAACTTAACCAACACGGCGCGGTGTTCTGGTTTACGCTGACGCTCGGCCAATGCGGTCAGCAGAGCAACAACTGCGGCAGCGCTGCTGGGGGAATCAATAGTCAGACTCTTCAGCGTGGCCGAGTCGAGATCTTCAAACGCGGAGACAATGCTGGGCAGGACACCACGCAGGCGCTTAATATGCGAGCGTGATTGACCCAAAATTCGATTCTTGCGAGATTCTGCCGATGGGGTGTTGTCTGCTGTCTTTTGCATCTTTGAGGCAGGCCCGTTCTTGCCTGGCCGGTTCGATTTAGATTCGGTTTGTCCGGCAGAGGCAACAAAGTCTTTCGTGAGCCCAGTATGTCCGGCGAGAATGAGCAAAATGGTACGCATAATGAATGAACCATGTGTGCTTGTAATGAGTGACAACCAATGAGGCTGAAGCTCAACACACATACGCAGGAACCAGTCTTGAGTCTGCAAGCCCTCCTGAGCCAGGTTGCGCTTCTGCTCCTGAGTCACATTGTCATTTTCATCGTCTTCGCCCTCCTCGTTCTGGTGGTTTTCACTATCCTGGTCTTCGTCCTCCTTATTCTTTTCCTCGTCTTCGTCATCAAGATCCTCCGGCTTTCTCCGCTTCACAAAGGGCACAACCTCTCCAGTCTCGAACTCCTGCAACATGAGTTCTGGGAGACGGAAGAGCAATGCCTGCATAGCATGTGAAGCGACGCGGTCTGTGAACAGTGGCAGATACAAACTCTTGATCGATACGAGGAATGTTTTGATCTGCGAGGGAGTGAAGAGCTCGAAGAGTCGCTCGAGCACTTTGGAGCAGTTGGGATTGACTGCGAGACGATATTCGTGACTGCGGATTTCATCAAAGACGTTGTTGAGGAAGATACTACGCTCTTCCTCATCCAGCTTGTCCCAAGTGGCCAGCTGTTTGCCCACATTCTTGAAGTATTGTAGCGTGCCTAGAGAGTCCGGAGAAGGAAAATTGAGTGCGTGTGAGTATGGCGCCCGACACACGTGGGCGTGGCATAGCTGCACAAGGACGACGGGTTAGATGTGTGCGCATGCGCCATGTACTACGGTGGGTAGCGTGACACGGGGCCGCTGGAACGCGTGAAGCCATACGTACCTTCGTCAAGTGGTCGGCCCTTGTTGTATTTGGGCTGGCGAAGCGACGACTCGCCACCGTCTTGGGGGATTTCTTCGTACTGGTCGTGCTCCATGAGTAACACCCTACCTAAATATGTGATTTATGACCTCGCGCACGTTAGCCAAGTTCGTATTTCGCACTCGGGGAATTGTGCACAACTCACGCTTCGAATTTTGACCACCACGCTCCGTCGGTAATGCGAGTGGGTGCTACTGGCATGCAATCGGCTAGAAAAGCGGCAGAATGCTGAAATACCGTATGTTGAAGCAGCTGGCAAGTGAAATAACCTACAATATTTTGCCAATGTCGAGATCGGCAACGCCTTTACAACTCTCACGAACAAACTTGGGTGGTTTTTTCTATGTACAACGTGGTGGGTGGGGAGTGCGGATCGAGTTTCTCGACACGCCTAATCTAGCATAACACAGTAACAGAAGACTGGTGTCGTGGAGTCGTACGTATAACTGCCACAACAAGGAAAATGCAAACATGAAGATCATTCCGCAACTATTCCTCGACCTCGAGACCTTCTGCGATAGCGACTGATGCTGAAGATGCAGCAGTGAGGTACTCGGGCGGCGGGGTGCCGCTCTTCAGGCTTCGCAAGTATGCTTCATACTTGATGTGTTCATTGAGAATCTCCTGGACTCGGCGGCGGCGATCCATCTGGCTCGCCTCAGTTCTGGCCTGAGATGAGAGGTTGGAATCACTGTGATCGAACCGCAGGTAATAATCGGACAACGCTCCATGATATTTCGCAGCGATGTAGCTAGGTGACTCATTCGCACGCCGCAGGCAGTAGAGGACATCTAAGGCATCACCATCTTGGAGTGTGCTCAACGATGGAGCTAGTTGACCATTTTGAAGCATGTCGACGTCGAGACGGTACATAGTGATGTAGCCATTCTTGACGGCTTGCGCGAGTTCCGCGCGAGTCGGAATATACTCGTGGCCAAAGCGAGGAGCGTAGGCTTCCTCAAGGCGTGAGGCCACGATTGCGCGTGATCCACTAGCCTTGAGACCACGACGCTCAAGAAGCCGTCGGATGGTGCGAGTTGAAAGAAGATCCACATAGAGCGAACCATTGTGGAGGTCCTTCAAGTAGCCCTCTATTCTCTCATACACGGCTGTGTCAAGCTCTGGTCCTTCGTCCTGCTCTGGCCGACTTGCGTTGTGGTAGGCTTCATTTGGCACATTCTCCATAGGTGGAAGCTTCTCAACGTACAAAAGCAAGTGTCCATTCAACGCTTGAGCCGTCACTCGAATCGAATCGTTCATGAAGGGTCTACAGAACGAGTAAAGCAGGAGCGGAGGTATGTAGGCGATGTGATGAACAGTGTAATGAGCATCGTTCTAATCCCTTGATGACAAATGTCACGCTCAGGTATGTCAGGTTCTCCAGTAAGTTCTAATCATGAGAAATCATGCAAAGCATACTATTTTGAAGAGCATCATCCATACACCTAGCGACTTGAACATCAAAAAGTGCATCACCGATTACTTACCTTGTGTCGGTTCGGTTCTCCTTCACAACGCGTAACAGACTTGCCTCCGTCAAACGAAGCAAGTGTCCATACACCTGCTGAGCTCGATAGGGTGATCCATACGTGGACTCATCCATACGTTCAAGGGAAATATACTCGCATCCGAAGATCTCTTGCGTATTATGATATGCCACAAAAACGCCGGCCATGTCACCGATTCGGCACTGTAGACTATACTTCAAAAAGGCTGAGCGCGCCATATCATACCACTCGCGTTCAAAAGATGAGTACAAACCACGCTGACGAACAATGTGGTACTCAAGATAGTCCTTGTGGTTCATGACATCCAGACGAATGGGCAAGGTAGCTCTGGTTTTCAGGTCGAATACCTTGCGCTATAGAAGAAAGGAAGTGAGTTCAGCAATGTGGGTGAGCACAGAATCATATAGCTGCGTAGACGGAATGCCTCTTGTGGCATGAAGCCAAAGGGGTTCATTGAAATGGACACTCATCCCCAGCGCCATCGTACGAATCGTGCGAATGGAGGATTGGTGAATGAAGTCATGGAATCTAGCACCGTCGTCCAAAAATTATGTTTCCTCCACCCTGGATTATCAGGCCCAAGGTGTCACACATTCCCTTAAGGTGCCGTGTAGTTGCCAGCTGCGTCAAGCGTAGCCGGTGAACTATCGAAAAAAGCAATCAACGCTCACAATGATAAAAATAAACCAACATCTTCGTTAACAAGATTGAACTACTGTACACAAGCTAACAATCGCATCCATCAAGCATCAACCCGCTACTTACCTTTCCTGGCACATTTGGATCGGCACAGTCAAGCTGTGAACGCAACAACATCTTACTCGTCTTGACGAACTTGTGAGCATCATCTTCGAGTTTATCCTCAGGGTCAGTTGGGAGATTAATGACGTTACCCTTCTCGTCATACTTCTTCACAAGTAACTTATCGTACAATTCTGGGTCCATCGTCAACTGCCGCTCCATCGACTTACCGAGTTCAATTAGAATCTGATTGGGTTTGGGAGATCCCGACGGTAGGCTATCCATACCCCACAGGTCAAGGCCTCGGCGTCGCAAAATTGACGATGAAGGTTTAACTGTGGCTCGGGTATGGGTTGTAGGCATTCCACGGAACCAGTGTGACATGAACTGCATGTTGATAGGCTGGAACCTGGTCAGCGCAAAGTGCATTTGGGAAAGAATAGGAGTGGAAGACGAGGTCGAGGACATGAAATTGACGCCCTGCTTCTTTGCGAGTTGCACAAGGGAAGGGTCTCGAGATGAGGTAATGAAGGGTGGAATCCGCTCCCAAACCACCTGGTCGGGCGGAGTAATAAGTCTGGGCCAGTTCTGGATCTCCTGTGGGATCTCCACCTTCATGTCGGGCAGCTCCTTAAGCGGCATGACGCCTTCGTGTGTGACGATCGGACGCAATGCGGATGTTAACAAGCTGACCTTGGACTCGATGTCGCCATTCGGTGTCAGATACTCGAAGGTCGCAGCATTGTGCGGCAATGACATGACCGCGTTACTCAAGCTCGCATCGAGCTTCTCGCCCTTGCCCGTCTTGGGTTGTGGCTTCGCAGGCTGGTTCACGCGAGATGGTCGAGAGGCATAGTTCCCAGTGCTACCGCCAGTATGACCAGGTCGCGTAGTCGTCGGAGCAGACCTTGCTGTAGCATTTGCGCCTTGTTTTGGGATATGCTGAGAGGGTGGTCTCTGCGCCGCACCGGGTGTGTTGCCACTTTGCGGACCTCTGTGCGGTACGGCGAAGGCCGAGAAAGTGCGCCTTTGCGATGATAAATCTGAGCGTGCAGCCGCATGTGATGGTGCATTCGATAGCACACGTACATGCGTGCCCGTAGATGTGGGCAGCGCGACCGCCGCACGCGTGAGGGTCGCTCCGCGGCGCGACAAAACGTCCGCGACACGAGCGGACTTATGGAAAAGTTGGTACATATCGAGTGATTTGTGGTATTGTCCTTAGATAATATACATGAAAGTGGGATGATAATATAACTACTCGATGGTATCTATCACTTGCGTATATTATCTTAAGACAGGACACACGCCGAACCCTCTTTTTTGCGATATATACCACCTGTGAATCGGCTTCCAATTCCGATCTCCGAACGGGCCCGCGCCAGCGTGCGGTGCGCTGGGCACGCTCGGCTCGAGAGCAATAGACTAGCGCATGGGTGATTCGGCCACTCCCACGCTTTCAAATCACTGTAAACTGTGTGTATGCAGAGTTAGGCTCTCAAGGTTCTCTGTCTTTCGTTTTAACTGTGCCTTGGCAGTGCCATACATACGATCTGGCATGTATCTAGGTATATACTTCGACAGGTAAGTCATTCAGAGTGAGAGGCTTTATTATCTATTGTGCCTTTGGGGTACCAATGTGGAAATGGTGAAGAACGCGGTTCCCCTAATAAATTCCGTTTGATCGTTGCGATGAGCACACCGTGAGCGGATCTGATTGGACGATGCACTCGGTAATGTTCCGAGCTGACGCGCAAGGTGGCTCAGGGATGCTGGATGTTTATGTTTCTATCTCACATCCATTGAGCTACCGTCATCTTCGTGGGCTGTGAGTCGGATACACAGCTCCTGTAAGCACCCGTAATGCTCGAGATCAAGGGGGACCAAAACTCATAAACTACAGCATGAGCTTCAACAATGAAGTGTTTTGAGCAATGCCCTGCTCCCGCTCTGCGTGCATCGACGATCGGCGTCAATTGCCAGAAGTTAACTGGGAAAGACCAGAACAGTACCCTGTCAACTTGAGTTTCGTTCTTGCTACCACATCATGATTCCTCAATAATGGAAGTCCCTCAAGATAGGTACAGGCCTGGTCGCAGTGATTCCTTGGTCTCTACGCTCTAGTACGCATGGCTGCGTAGATACACGCCTGGAAACTACTTGGTGCCATGAGCGGTTGCATCCAATTTTTTCGTGGAAGCAAAGCCTAAATCAAGCTCCAACTTACCACAATAGGATCACTAAAACTCGCACTCAGCGAGCAATGTGGTGTCTAAAAATGGCACCGTCAGGTGTAGTTGTGAGGTGGTCACGTGTTGTGCTGCTTCTGCTTTGTATTGTACTGATCGCAGAGCGGCTACACGCCGCCAAAGTAGAGACCAGCTTGGAGGTGGAGGCTAGTGGGCAGCGCGACGATCCCCTGGGGGTGAACTTGGATGATGCGTCAATCCAGGCTCTCTCGAACGAGTTGGTGCGCTACCAACAAGAGCGTGAGCACCGCGAACGGCTAGAAAGGCACGAAGAGGCACAGAACTACCACTTAGAACTCCAACGAAGAGAACAGAAGTTCTTGGAAGTCATGGGCAGGGATCGCAAAGCACGCTTCGATAACCTCCGCCGCGCGGCCAGGTGGCTCTTTAGTGAGGGCCGATTGGAAGAGGGTGCATCGATGTACGCCCGTGCGATGGAGTACTACACAGAAGCTCTACGCGAGCCGCTCAAGGACTTCGCAAGTTATACTGATATGGGCCGCTCCCTGCAACGGCAAGAAGAAGAGCGTGCCAGTGCGCTGAGAGAAGCGCAGGAAGCGGCTGCACTCTCGCCTGCTCCAACGTCGGTGCGCGAGAAACAGGCAACAGAAGCCGTTTTCCTGGAGTACGCCAAGTCATGCACGCTCTGTGACTTGTAAAGACATCTAACAGGTGGTTTCGAAGCTCTCCCGAGTTTGCTTAAGGAAGTGTGACACAAGCTATTTGTGCGACACCGCGGTGGTCAGGAACCAAGCCCAAACCAACCAACAACAGTTGGCGTATTAGCCAGATCCGAAACGACGATCAACTCGATTCATTAAGACCAAAGCCTCGCTACATCAGCACTAGAAGGTGAGGGATGGAGCGAAGCTTTGGACTCATGTAAATGTATGGTTACACTCTTGTAAACTTGTATCCCCACATAATGCATCTATTAGTCTAATGTAATATCATAAACGCCCCGTTGATGCGGTGAAATATGGTACAGTTGCGTCTTTGTTTATTCATTGGCGACTAGCTAACACTTTACAGGATAGCACTCCGGTTACTCAAGGTAGGACGGCGCACGAGTGGATGGTGGACCGTAGTATTTCTCCGCAGTGCTGGGATTGGGGAAAGCCAGGCACGGGCATCGCTCCATTCGGCAGCAAACTGCTTCTGGTAGCGTGCCCTTAGGGTACAAGTCATCCCAGAGTGTCCACAAGCTGAAGAGCGCTTCGTTGTTTCTATCTTCATCTCGAATTTGTTCGCAGCGGGCCTTAACATTCGGTGCAGTTGTAGCAACCGGTGGTGGGTCGCCGCGGTAAGGAAGCGGCTGTAGGTTATACGTTGCAGCGTGCAACAGCCATGTATCGCGGCACGATGCCTTCAGCACCGACTGAAGGGTTCGTGGAGTAAAGCCGGAGGATGGAAGCCAGGCGACCGCAGCGCTGATCCATCGCATACATATGTTGCAGTCATCAATCAGAGTGTAGGGGGCCTGGAACGCCTCGCCTGCAGGAACTTCCTCTCGAGCGAGGTAGATATTGCCATCCCAGAAGAGGCTCTGAGCTCCATGGGTTTGCTCCTGATTCTGTGAAGACCGCTGATTCTGTTGAGCCGTGGCTTGGTTGGAGGCCTCAGCAAGTGCTGCGGGTTGTGCTGCGGGAATGGGAGTAGGGTCGGCAAACCGTAGTGTCATCTTCGCCGAACCTAGCGTCAACCCCGAGCTGAGATCGGCTGAGGCGATGAGGCTGGCGGCGCTTTTTGTACCGAGCTGCTGTGTGGTGGCTGTGGCACTCTCCACAGCGAAAGAGAAGTGTGCGAGGGCCATAAAAGACAGCACCTGTAGGAGGATCGGCAGCCACTTCATGGTCCTCAGGTCGGTCGACGAGTGTCGGGCAACTTCCTATGGACGAGACTATGCTCCTCTGCGGGCCACAACGTGGGCTTTTCGCGCTGCACTCGATGAAGATGGGTCTCTGGCCGGTTCCTTGCGGGATGGTGCTTCGGACCGATCGCGCTTCGCTCAGGCAGCGTCTGAAAGCGAGCGAGGAAGGGGCGAAATGGGTGCTACACAGCCATATGGGAGTGTTTTTGCCGATATGTGAGGTGTTATAGACATTGCACGCAGAACAATTCATATTAGTGTGTTCATACCGTGCGTGTGCACCGGAATATGCGAATAGATTGCGGATACACTCAGTGAAAGGTGGAATAAACCCGAGAATAACTTCGAGGAAAGTTGGTTCTGAGCACGGCACCAGTTTGATTAAAAGTGGTATATGTCGTGTAGTAGATGAATTTCAGACATAGCAGTCGGATAGAAGAGCACTGAGCACGATCGAAGCGACCGAACTAAAACCCAAGTCAAACATGCAGACCACGTCTTTGGCCAATATATTTCACTCACTCTTCTCGGGTGAGCTCTTGTACCGGCAGATGTTCGTGGGTCGGTACCGTAACTTCGAGAGCTTCACCTCGCTGCACTTCTTCATCTTGCTGGGGGTTGGTATTGGTGCTGGATATCTATGTTCGATGCTTTTGAAGATCATTAGCGATCACTATGATAATCAAATCGCAGCGATTCCCAAACTCAAGTTGCCATTCCAAGAGGACATGACTCGAGACATCTTCAAATCTACACTTGGTGAGTCTCTGCGAGTGCAGGAAATGGCACACAACCGGAGATTACTACCCTCTGACAATAGTAAGATCGTCGCCGAACTGCTCGGCGAAGACTATGCCGAGATTATTCGGTGTGGAGACGAGAATTGGTACACCCTGAAATCCAACATCACGCTTCACTTCCCAACGGTCGTGCGGAGATCGCCGGCCATTCTTGAGCGACATGCCGTTCAGCGACGCCCTGGGCTACTGCTCAAGGATTTCAAGACCGTGCGCGCGTACGTAGCCGCGCTGGAGAAGGCCTTCCCAAGTCTGACCCATGAACTGTGTATGGCATATGTCGAGATGTACGAGAGCGTGGTTTACGGTGAGGCGTCGATTAGGTTATCTCAATACCTCACCTTCGTGAACACTGTATTGGAAGTCGTCTCGAAAATTAACAATAAGGCGCTCCTGCACGTGAAATCGTCAGGAGTCCGATCCAGTGCACAGCGCGAGGCTCAGAGAACTCGAGCAGAAGGGTTGGCGTAACTTAGGTCCAAGCAAGGTCCAAATCTAGCTCAGTCAATCAAGACCTGAATGACTTTGGCTCATTGATGCGTGCGTGCCTGGTGAGAACGTTAGTATAGTCAACGCGTATCGCAACTAAAGGAACACTCATGTACATAGCAAACTGTTTACTCCAAAATACAACTTGTCTGACCTCCAACCTCTTCGTGATGGCACCGACGTCGGACTTAAGCGAGCCTCGGGCAATATCAACGGGCCTTTATGGTCACATGTGATTAACATAGGATGTAGCACTGTGTTATAATGTAACACTCGAGTTAACCAAAACCCTCGCCATCACTAACGAACCCGAGAGATCTCGATATTTACAGAGTATGAAAACAATTACAAGATGGGTAGGTGGATGCGGTTTTGGAACACAATCAAGCGCCATGATAATTACTCGCTCTGCGCTTGACCATCTGCAACGGTGACAGTGGCTGGTTCAGTCTCTCCTTCAGCAACCGCCTCGTCTTCATCCTCAGCCTCGATCTCTGCGGCGTCTGCGTCGTCTTCGCCTTCTACGTAGTCTTCGTTGTCGACGAGGGCGAGAAGCGAGAATCGAGGATCGCTGGGCTTGCGAGCAACAAACTCCTGTGCAACGCGAACCGCACTTGCAAGCAGATCATCACCCACGGGACCGTGAGGAATAGGACCAGTCTTGCGTCCGTCGAGCTCATACATGATACCATCGACGTTGACGAAAGCAATGAAATGAAGGTCATCGTTGATTTGTGCGTTGGGATCGCTCTTGGCCTCAGTAGCGATCTCCTGGTGCTGCTGCTCGATGTCATCATCCTCTTCGAGTGCAACGGCGGGATCAGCGCCCTGGGACTCAACCTGGCTGAGGAACTTGCTGAGGAACTTGCCCTCCTTCAAAACAACCTTGGCGCCAGACTCACGGTTGTTAGCAAGTGCGTGAATCAATGCGATTGTACCGCAGGCGTTGCCCACGATCTGCTTCATCCAGAAGATCTTGCTCGGAGCCTCGTATCCTTCGCTTTTGAGTCGCTCAGCCTCCTCGATTCGGGCCTTCTCAGACTCCTCTGAGACGGGGAATAGCATCATCACGGCGTGTACAGGGCGAGGCACAAGACCAAGCAATTCCTCGTCAAGGCCGTACACCTCAGCGAACCTCACTGTTGGCTTGACACCCAGACCATACATGTACTTGTCGAGTAGTTCGGGGTCGGACTCAAGCGGGAGCCAGACCTTCTTCGCCTTTGCGTCGGGGGCAGATTCAGCCATTGTCTAGTGTTAGTTCTGTATGGTGATCGTGGGCGCGGGGTCATTGGGTACGGAGAACGGCGAGTGAGAGCGACTCTAGTGCTGAGATTCGATTGTGGTGAGCAGACCCTTGGTGTCGAAATAGCTGATTATTGGATATCCACGACAAATTCCGACTTGGATCCAAGTACATTCCGTAGTGTATAGTTGGAATTATTAATCATACCTCCCAACCTAATCCCATGTCCCCGTAGTTCAGGATGATATCCACTCTCGAAACTGGATCTTCTTCGGTCTCAAACTCGCAACATGCTGCGAGTTCCCACACTCACTGACTGGAACAGCCAGGCCCCAGACGAGTCGATGACCGCAAACGTTTGGCAGCGATAGGTACGACTGAGCACACCACCGATATGCATAGAAGTAGCAAACGTACTGCAGAATCGACTCAGACTGGCACTTGGCCAAAGGCCTGGTCTGGTAACCCTCTCGGACTATCGAAATCTAGCAACTACAGCTCACTCTCAATGATGCCTGGGGAGATTCGTTCGACGGTGATACGTCAGGTCCGATCCTCTGATCTCAGTGCCCCACGGCTGATTATGTTCTGGCACTGCTATTGATCCCACCAAACGGGCATCTGATCGGATGCATTGCTTACCACGGGGTCGGAATGCAGTTGAGTGTCCAGGTTCCAAGCTATAAAAAGGAGGCATAACTCAGCAGACCCAAGAGCTCTAGTGTCCAAATGACGGCATATAGGTACATCTCATGCGTCCCAAGCAGTGCCCACCGGGCATGGCTCGCTCGGTGATGACCCCGCGTCGCACATAGTACCCCCCTGCCTGTCTCACCCTCGGGCCTGGAAAGTTGGAAAAATGCGTGAAAACTGCGTAGTTTTTGGTCGCAAAATACACACGACTCATCATGGTACGTGCAATCATAATAGTGTTGTTTGCTTGGTCATAGCATGCGTTACGTATTAGTACGCCTCTGCACAACGCGCAGTCATGATGCATCCCACATTTTTGTACATGTATGCTTGGCGTGGGAGACAACCCCTGGTTGCACCCTGTTTTTCTCGTTTTTCGCTAGGATGTGCTCCCCGTGCTCGTCCGATGCTCCGCGCAAGACACCCATCTCACCCCTCCTCACGCGCCTAACCCTATTATAGTCTACTGAAAAGGCTGACAAGAAGGAGAAGAAGGACAAGAAGGAGAAGAAGGAGAAGAAGGAAAAGAAGGAGAAGGCCGAATATGCAGAGAGTGACACACAGCTGGGCTCCAAGCGCTCCTCTGGCGATGCCGAGATGAAGGACTCTGCTCCTTCCACCAAGAAGGTATGTTCCGTGACGTGACTAGCCCATAGGTTCTTGCACATCGGCCCAGAACAACCGGTCCATCAAGTGAGAAGACCGGATTCGGACTGTGTAACTCGAGTGCGTGCACATGCCGGGATTGAACTATCGCGTGAAAGTTCTCAAATATGATTGAATGTGTTTCATATTGCATGTGCTTGATCCGTACTCACCGATTTCCCTCCCTCCCTCCTCACTCCCTCACCTCATCACCTCATCACCACGACATGGAATTACCCACATGGAACAACACAACAATATGCAGGTGGAGGTTGAAGTCGGTCGCGACTCCAAGATCTTCCCTCTTGCTAAGGGCTCACTTGCAACCACCATCCTCGAACTTACTCAGCAGGCAAACAACTACAACCTCGTCAAGCGTGGTGCCAACGAAGCAGCTAAGACCCTCAACCGTGGTACCTCAGATCTCATCATCCTCGCTGCAGATGCTGAGCCTATCGCGCTCGTGCTCCATCTCCCTCTCCTTTGCGAGGACAAGAACGTGCCTTACGTTTTCGTTCCCTCCCGTGCTGCCCTTGGTCGTGCCTGCGGTTGCGACCGTGCTGTCAGTGCAGTTGCTATCCTGCGAGCAGAGGACGGCAAGCTCAAGTCACAAGTTGAGGCTGTCCGAGACAAGATTGATCAACTGTTGATTTAAATGAATGCAATCGGAAGCAGTAGAGAGAACACCGCCTGTAACTTGTAGTAGACTTTCCCCAGTTTGATCTCCGTTCGCAACGCCGTTTTAGGTGTTATCGCTGTCATTTGTCGCGTCGGAGAAGGATCGCTTTGGGCATTGGATTGAGTTTCGAGCACCCACAGAGAGGAGTTCGAAATAAGATAGTTATTGTTGAACAATGCGCATAATCCACCACCCAAGCCGAGCATGGTAGCACAACACAGCACAGCAAAGCACAAAGGACGCCTCAACATGCTTCGATGTGAGGCAGAAGAGCAGGATTGACTTATTTTGTAAACCCAACCCAAAGTAACAGTAATACTTTGCACCCATACACACTAAACTTAGAACTATTGCACCTGAGATATTGCAAGGTCAACTTATATAACGTGTATTGTCGTGGGGTGTTCGAAGTGGATGAGTAACACCTGGATAGAACTAAATGTAGTCGGGTCGAAAGGAATCGCTAAAGAACAAAGGGATGTGCCATTCAAACTAAAGCGGCCTTGGCTCCCTTTGCGCCTGCCCTCCGATGCTGCAAATTAATAGATTAACTAATGTACACACAAAGAGAGAAGGCGCAGAGCTATCATGATTGTGACCTAGAGCTCTCCGCTCGCAGGTTGCCGCTGTAACGCTGACTTTTCCATCTTTTTAGCTCGGCGCTTTGCACGCTTAGTGGCCAACTCACGTGCAGCCGAAGCGATTGTGGGGTTGCTACTTTCTAACAGCTTCTTCAGGCTACCTCGAGGTCTGAGACGCTTATCCTTGAGCAGCACATCGAGCAGAGAGAAGAGTGGTGTTTGTTGAGAGAGCACCAGACCCAAGCTTCCTGCCGCACCGCTGGAGAGAACGATCGTATCAAGCATGCGGGACAACGGCTGAGTTCGATCGCCGCTTCGATAGTAACCAGCGAGCGAATTACCACGATTTCGGGACGTCACGAAATATGGGCGGACCACTGGGTTCTGATACCCCATAAGCGTATGTGTGCGCTTTCGTCTTGGCTGTAGATCTCCGATGATGATGTCTGCATCGACATCCTTTGATTCTGGGACAAAGCATTTGTTACGAAGCTCCAACAGCGACTCCACAATGCTAGTCTCGGCTAACGAGTCGAGTGCCTGGAGAGCCTCGTGGATCTTCGCGGTCTGCTCAGCACGATAGGTGTTCGTATCATCCTTTAGCGACATGAGTAAGTTGTAGGCTGTCATAACATCTGACGTAGGTACGGGACTTTCACCATGCTCGTCTTCGGTCGCTGTGTCTTCAACGTAGACGGATGATTGAGACGAGGAGGCGCTCTTCGGCTTCTGAGCATTTGATTTGCGAGATCGGCGCCTTCGTCGGCGAGACTTTGCAGAGGAAGACGTCTCTAGACCTAAACCTGAAGCTGCATCCACTGTCTCGGAAGTCGTTTCCTGCTGAGCTGTTGGTTCTGCGTGTTGTGGCATCGAAAGGATTCCAGCATTGACCAACTTTTGAGCCTCAACCAGAGCAAGAGCTAGGTTGACGCAGGGCACGCCTCCAACACTCATGACGGGTTCCCCGGGTGCTTCAGTGTCAGCATCAGTCCATCCGCTCGTGAAGAAGGCATCAAGACATGTAGGACACAGCTGAAAATCAAATTGTCCCCCCACAATGAGAATTCTAAAAGGTTTCGGCTGAACTCCGGTCGAGGCGTGATGCTGAGCCTCGCGACGAGCCTGTGACTTCATCAAGCGTAGTAGAGCATCTGCAGATGAGCGCGAAGAGTCGATGGTGAGAGCCAAATGAGCCTCGTAGGCCCGTGAATTCCAATCATGATTGACACCTAATTGGCCGTTTGCAAAGAGTTGGCGCTTGACGCGCGGGTGGCGCAGGAAACTCTTGACGATGCGGATGATTCGTGCGTCGTTTCCTTCGTAACCTGTGACCATCTGGCTAATGGCATTCAACCGCTCTTCGCTCAGATGATCAAGTTGGGAGAAGGATAGTGCAGTACTTCTAGCAGCATTACCTGAAAGGAAACCTGTTCCAGACCCAACCATTAGGTCCCCTTCGTCATCGTCGTCGAGCTCGAACAACAGAGGCAGTTTGTCCCTGAGGGAGTCACCGACTGAAGAGAGTGCCTTAGGTGGCTTTCTGAATCCGGATTCAGGCAGCCCTGCAGCGATTGCAGGTGGTGGGCTGGCACCTGGGAAGATGGAGAGCATGGAGTGTGACGCTGGCTGAGATGCATTCACCATGCCATTGGGGTTCTGCAAAAATGGCGGCGGCGACGATTCGATTTTGATGTCGTCATAAAGTCCCTTTGTGAGATCCCGCAAACCTCCCACGGCGCGGCCGGCCAATTGTCGGGCTTTACCTGACGTGTTGGTATGATTAGCTTGTGGTACTGCAGTACTTGAGTGCTCTGGAACGTCACTGAGCTTATCTGCGGTCTCGTTGTGTCTTGAAGTAAGCTTGCTAAGCCATGACTTCAACTTACTCGTGTCAAGGAATGCGTTGACTGCAGGCGAAGGCAGATGAGAAACAAGGCTAGTCTCCATTACGTCGGATAAATTGTCAAGATTAGGTGCCGCAACAGACTCCGAGTCGGCCTTAGACTTGGACTTGGCCTTCTTTTCTTTGTGCTCCGCTCGTCTGATAGATCGTAGAGCACGTACTGCGGCCTTAGCAGTCTCAACGTACTCGCTCATGTCAAGCGGGTTGCACGCCTCGCGGATGTCCTGGAGGCGGAGGGGACCGAGCAGACGTTGTGCGGTCGCAGGAATTGCGCAGACCTTTGCGCGCTGGAGAGATCCGGCATTCTTTTTATCCTTGCGGGAGACTCGCTTGCAGGCGGCAACTTGCTCGTCGAGTTTGGACTTGGCTTTGGCGTCGATAAGTCCATTTGCGGCAAGGATGCTCGGGATACGAGCGTACTGACTCGCAGGATCAATGATGGGCGAGAGCATGAGTAGCGCTTTCACCCTACCGAGCGCGTACTCATTCCCCTCGCTCATAGCCTGCTCCTGCTTTGCGAGAAGGCGCTCGGCGAGGTGGGGAAGGACTCGACCGGCCATGTAGCCGCCGCCAGCCAGAATCAACTGCCGGCCTTTCACAAGAGTCGGGTAGCGCTCGGCGAGGCGCTCCAAGAATGCCTCGAGGTTGTCCGCGATGACTTCACTGGAGTTGAAGTAAACCTGAAATGGCACTGGAGCAGTGGCGCTATCTGCACGTCGGTAGGGTCCCTTGTACTTAGGCCACGAGCCTGGAGCTGGAGCCGTAAACGAGAATCCAACTCCGGGGATGGGGTCAACCAGAACAACGGTTGCTCGTCGATTCCACGCTCGAGGATTAACACCCAAGTCTGTGAGTTCGACCAGCTCGCTCGTTTCATCTTTTGATCCTTCAGCTCCAGGCTGCGTTTGACCTTCTAAATCGGCACCTCCGGTCTCAGCCTCGAGTCTAGCCTCTTCTTCATCGAGTTCATTATCGATCGCATCGTAGTTCACAATGCCATGGGACTGCGCAAGTACTCGGGCATTGACATTGGCCTGGAAGGTTGCGAGGGTGCTCATGAGTCGGTTGCTCTGGAAGGTGTATGGCAAGATGCCAGCGAAGCCCGCAAGCAAGGCACTTTCCTCACCGCGTTCACCACCACCCGTCCATATGACCACCGGCGCCGTATCGGGTCTAGTTTGTGCCGGCGAGAGGTAGTAGTAGAGATGATGATCGTAGACTTTGGCAGGCTTGTCGGGTCGGCCCGACTCGATGGACGTCGATCCAACTTTAATATAACCCGCACTCGCGGGCTGCAGCAATTTGCCGACCGATTCAAGGTACTTCACCGCGCCGTAGCTATCCAACACAGCATCCTCGTTTTCGACAAAGAGTCGGAAGGTGAAATCGATTGCGCACAGGATGGCGAGGACGCAGATAGCCAGTCCCGTGACCAGGAATAGCTTCTGCGGTTGCTTAATAAACTCCATGTGTACTTCCTGGTACGGCTCAGGGCACGTGTGCGGCTACCAAACTGCACTGAAACCTCAAGTTAGGGCTGGTCGCGGTAGTTTGCCGCGAAAGGGCGTTTTCTCGAGATAGGTATGGTATCTCCACTTAATTGGAGTAATTTTGAGCGTAAGGCGCAGTTGTGCGCGTGCGGCGGGGGTGTATGTTCCCGTCACACGCCTGTGTCGCGAGATACAGACGCTCAAACGCTCGTGGAAAAGAGGTTGTAATCCGTTTCTCATGGTATTGGAATAGGGTATTGCACTCATTTCGTGTGTATGAAAGTCGTGTGATTGGATAGAGTATCACTTGTTTCATCGTCTTGTGTGTGTCTCATCAGAGTAATCCCCCTCAGGCCTCCTAAATGACATACCAAATTACTCTCACCGAAATCCCCTTCGAGCGTTACTTGTGTTTTTCGCGTGTTTCCTCGAGACGGGGAGGCATCTCTGGATCTCATTCACATGCGTGATAGACATCTAATAGCTCTATTCGTCACGCGGTTTCCAGCTGCGAAGCCCCTCGCATTGCTTCCAAATTGACCCCTCTCTCACCCCTGGTGACCGTTTCTTGGACGTATATGTAGAACCGTAGATACCCGGCGTGTGCTGGGTGCTGAGGGAGAATACCAGCAGAATACGGCAGGCTAGCCCAGGCAAGGCGGAGTGTGTGCCGCACGTAACCGCGTGAGGCCCGATGACATCGGGCTACTCCCTCGAAACATGGAGACACACCCCGGCGATCCACAGTGATATCGTGCGTGACCCGGGGACAATCCTGGCTCGGGTGCAGCAGGAGAACGAAAGGGGTAGTGTCCCGCTCGCCGCAGAACTCGATCGAACTCAGCCCGTGCAGCTCAGGTTGATCAACAACACTGATGGCAGGATACATCCAGACAACATCGTATTTCCAGAACCGAGGCTTTCGTCCTTCAGTGCCACTGCTCGCGAGAGGGGAGGTGGTGGAACAGACCCAGCAGTATCGGGAGCTCGACAAGAAGCTCAAGAGCGCAGGCGCAGCTCCAGTGCCCGTATTCCGAAGGCATCGAGCAAGAAACCTGTACAGAAACCCAGGGTCGCACATGTCAACTGTTCTATCTCGAAAGCAGAAATCCAAGCTGAGAAGGAGCAAGAATACCTAGGACTTGATAGTGTAATGCCTGCGTGGGATCCCACAGTGGCTCTGGATTCAGTGGACAACCCTTATCGACCAGCCTCGCTTCGAAAATACTTTGGTCGGGAATCAGAAAAGGACGCAAAGCGAAAGATCATCTTCCTCAGAGAGCGTGTTCCCACAGGTGTCAAATTCGTCACTGCATTCGAAGAACAAGGTTTGGACCTGAATGTGCCTCGTACCGACCCAGTTGCGGTCCTGGCATCTTCTTCGAAGACCGTACGAACAGTGGTAACGACCGGTCCAACAGTACTTAAGCTTGAAAATCGCGGTCTTAGAGACACCATTCTAACACCAGATGCCATCGACATGTACAATCCAAAGGCGCATCGCATTGAGAATGATGATGCTGACGATCTTGCAGAAGCCGCCGACCTGATCAACGATCCAGAGGCAGTCGCAGCTGCCTCAGCTCAGCAGCAATCCGGCTCCCCACGAGCAGTCACGTCTCGTAGCCATAAGGGAGCTAAGCGGCCTACATACTCACATCATGTTTCACTTAGATCGCAGGACGCTGAATTCAACTACAGGTCTGCTGTTGCGCTGTCCATTGCCCAGCAGAAGATCGCTACTGGAAAGGAAGGTGTATCGCTGACCCTAGAATCTCTGGGGTTGCATCTCAACCATCGTGACTTTATATCCGACGTCGAACTAGACGGTCGAGGCGTCGAGTCTGCAATCTGGATTTGGAGACGCGTGGAGGAAGCGCCACCTGAACTCAGCTTAGGATGGAGCAAGGTTCGTATTGACCTCAATATCCTCACTGCGAAAGTTAAGGAAATGGAGGAACAGCAAGGTGAGATCGATTTCAGCTCAGCGCTGGAAGCTGCTACCACGGCCGTAGAAACTGCAGAGTCAACTCTCGAGCAGCATCAACGAAATCCGGCGAAGCTGCAGGAGTTCAAGCCAAGGTGGTGCTTCGACCACCAGCCACAATCACGAAAGAACCCCCATGTTCACCCCTCTCGAAGAGTCTTCTTCGCGTCCAATCCTGCTCCACCACAACGACTCCCCGTTTCCACACCTGTCCACTTTGAGCCACATGTGTTCGTCTTGGAGCAGCGTGAAGGACGAGTCTCAGTCATCGCTAAGACGTCTGCAACTCCGTCGCTTACTCAGTTGCCTCAAGAGCTCCACAAAGAAGGCGCATTGGTCGAAAAGCTCTCAAGAGCTCTGATTCCACCCCTGCTCAGCGATATTCGGTATAGTCAGCAGAAGGTCCCAGCTGTGTTGGTCTCTCAGCCAGGAATTGGCAGGAACTGCTTTGCAGCGATCGCAGCAATGTCAGAACAAGATAGGTCTGCCTTCAGTGGTGGTAACACACCGACGTCCACAACTACAACTGTAACGACTCCCGATGAGTTTATCAAGAAGTCATCTGGCACTTGGAAGCATCCAATCTCACTCCGACCCGAATCTATTGACCCCACCTTTACTCAAAGCCACTCTGGATTTTCCGAACTCTTAGGAAAGCCACTCAAGGGCCCATATGCCCCAAAAGATGGTGAAGTTTCATACGCTGAACGCCAGCAGCAGCAGGCCGCGAATCAGCTTGTTACGATCCCATCGAATGCACCTGATGCGCATCTCCAGTTCTCCGCGGCCCTTGCAGAGACTCAGGAGGCTAACATCAACCCTAAGCATCGCCCTGCAGTTGCGTCGCTTTTGCTTAAAGAGCGAGGATGGAGCAGTGGCCACACTACAGGACCTAATGCAGTCGCGGAAACACAAGGGATTGCCGCATCTATGGCAAAGCAAGCAGCAACTGGTCGGGTAATGTCACTTGATGGACGAACCTTGCTTCCAAAGGTTGGAGGACTTACCAGAAGTGAAGCACTGGCACATCACAATGCGAATAACCCAGCCAACAAGTCGATCACGGACACCGCTGCAAGAATGGAGCTTCGTGGAGCTCCAGATTACGTGGATGAGGTCTCCTATGAGTTCACTGAAGCTGATGGTGCTGCCATTTCAGCTCGGCGTGCCACAGGCATGGACACGTCGGTAGTACCGAAGACCTCGTCTTCTACCGAGTCGAAGAAACGAGAGAACCAGAAGTTCATCTTGACGGAACAAGACTGGAACCCGTCGTTCAGTACCCTGCGCAGCTCAATGAATGATAGGGTTCACAAGAGCCAGCGTGAGTATTTCGATCGTAAGCAGGTCTTGGCGGATCAGCGCACGCATCTGGATGTGACTCTTCGAGAAAGATCACGTCTCGACGCAGCACTTCACGCGAAGGCCACGGACGGTCACTTGGGACTGCCTATCGAGCAAGACATGTACAAGATGAAAGCCCGGAAAGCTCAGTCGCAGTCTTCGGCAGGTTCATCATCTGCGTACAAGCAAACTCAGCTCCCAGGCGATCCATACGACAAAATGAACTCGGATTTGTTCAATGTGATGAGTTATCTGCAGCCACCTGATGAACTCAAGCTCTCTGTTGCTGTGGCTGTAGACAAGGCACGCAAATCGACCGGAATCACAGGCAAGAACCTTCAAGTTCTTCGAGATGTTCGTACTGAAGTCGTTTCATTGGGCGATCAGGCGCTTCAGGCTTCTTTGGAGTCTCGCTTAGTTAAGCATGACCAAGACGCTGCTCAGGATCGCAAACTCAATCGCAAGCTACGACGCCAGCAGCGGTTGATGACGCTGGAACGCGCTGCTCGTGCTCAGAGAGAGCTAGGCTGGAACCCACACCACCACGTGCGTCGATCGATCGTCAACGAGAACCTGTACAAGACCCAGCGCGATCTGCTCAGTGCACCAAAGGAAGAAGAGCGATTCGAGTTCGAGTCGCTCGAGGGCACCAGCAAGGACCTTCTTCAAGCTGAGCAGCGTGAGTACGTCCTGGGTGACGTCTGGGATCGATTTAACGATCTCATTACGAAGCGTATGCTACGCAATACCAGCACGTCGTTCACGTCAGACTTCTGAGCATGATCAATCCAATCCTTGCCGACTCAATGTATGTAAATGTAAACTAAGCTTGTTTATGTATCCTACACTTTGTTTTGCATAAACGCGCATCTTCAGTGCTTTATCATGCTGTTCCGAATGTGTACAGCTAATCCCAACTGTATACGTATGCGTATGCACGCCCGCATGAATTGCTCGACAGGGTGGATCAAGTCACAAAAACTTTCGACGGAGCGAAATTTCCTGACTGTGAGTAATCGCGGACCCTCAAGTCGCAGCATGTTGCGAGTGAGGAGGGAGGCTCTGCAAGCATCACACTTCGGACGCGTATAGAAATGCGCAGTGTGGGTGCAATCGGACGGCAATGAATGCCAATGCGATCCCATCCGAGCCTTAACGCAGTGCTGTGGTCTAAATACCTATGCACTCAATGCATCCTACTCAAACAGATCGCCTCTCTCTCTCATCCCTTCACTTTGATATTTTCAGAAAGTCCGGTTTGCCAGCGGTTTCGCGCGGCTTTGGGCAGGATCGAGCGCTGGATCGTCTTAAAGTGCGGTGGAGATCGTAACGCAGCTCCGCAGTACACGTCTTTCTGGTGTTCGATTGTTTATCTCAAACCTGGATCGTCATGTCGGCTCATACCCCTAAGGCGAAGCCAAATCAGCGTGCGCCAAGCAAGACGAATGCACTGAGCAACTCGGACGGGAAGAGTGGCCAGGCACAAGGCAACGCCCACAATGGTAGTGCTGGAGCTTCCGGAGTCCGTGTCTTCGAGCACGCCGTGATTGGCCTCGGCGCCATGGGCAGCGCCGCACTCTACCACCTGTCCAAGGTTTCGAAGCATGTGCTTGGTCTAGTACGTGCCTTGGCTTGGATTGCATTATTGGGTCCCGTAGGCATGCGTGAATGTGATTCTCAATGCGTTCTACTCTTCTTCTGTCTGTGTCGAGCTCTCTTGATAGCTCACTCAATTGTTACACCCGAACTCCATGCTTCGTTTAGGAGAAGCAAGGTGAGCCTGGCCACGGCAAGGGCTCTAGCCACGGCGAGACTCGTATCATCAGGTACGCACTGCAGAATAGCTGTTGGGGCAGGTTAAGGAATTATTCGGAGAGTCAATCGTGCTCTGAGACTGGTGGAGGGCAATTCATCTCGACACAACGTCAGCATGCCATTGACTTGAGCTCACAGCTCGCTTACGACTGAATTGCCACCTACCTACAATCCCATCCCGCTTTAGAAAAGCGTACTTTGAGCACCCTAGCTATGTCCCGATGCTCGAGAAGGCATACGCGCTCTGGCACGAACTTGAACAGGAGTCCGGCCAGAAGCTGCTTCACTACACAGGTGGTCTCGACATCGGACGGAAGGACGACAAGGGTATCACCGGCGTGCTGCTTGCTTGTAAAGAGCACAACCTGGAGCATGAAGTGCTTGAACCAGATCAGGTCACTGCCAAGTTCCCTGGCGTTACCATACCCCCAGGGTATGTTGCCATTTATCAAAAGGATGCGGGAATTCTCGAGCCCGAGAAGTGTACTCTTGCCCACTACTGGCTCGCACGTGTCCATGGTGCTGTCACAAAGATGAATGTTGATGTCACAGACATTGCGCTCATTGAGGGCGAAGTCGTGACCGGAGCGGATGGACGAATGACTCTGGTCCGACTCATCACCAACGATCGCGACAAGGCTACTGTTAAGAAGCAAAACCTGAAGCGGCTGTTTTGCATTACTGTGGTTGCTAACAACGCAGGCAGTAGTGTTGCGCCCGCAGCATTCTTCGCTGTGAACGCTGTTCTTACAGCTGGAGCTTGGAGCAAGGAACTTGTCGCTAAGGCAGAAATCTTCAAACGCCCACTGGCTCCTCTCCCACCCGCCCTCCTTCAGACTGTCAACTCGCTTTCAGTGGAGCGACAGGTGGTCAACTGGTTCCGCCCCTTGAAGAACCCTGAACACTATGCATTAGGTCGGTTCCCAATTTTCCTGGTCCACCTGCATCACCCTGCTCACCTGAACAGCCCCTCCTCGCCCCAGCACCCGCTTGGTGATCTTCGTTTCTACTACGGCTTCCCCTGCTTCGGCGCCGATGGTGGATTCAAATGCGCTCGCTATGATCACTTTTATGAGAAGATTCAGCCAGACAACCTTGAGCTCGAGCACAAGCGCGGTGTCTCCACCGAGGACATCCTGGCAACTAAGCCCTTGATCGAGACCTGCTTCCCAGGTATTCAGGATGCAAAGAGCCAGGAAGGCGAGATCCCAAGCAACTACATCAGATCAGGAGTTTGTATGTTCACCAACACCCCTGATGGTCACTTCGTGATAGATGCCTTCTCTGCTGTGCCACATCGGAAGCCAACCAGCAATAAGGCTGCAAAGAAGGGTAGTGCTCCCGAAGCTACGACAGCTGAACCCCGTGTCGTTTTCATCAGCGCTTGCAGTGGTCACGGCTTCAAGTTTGCATCCGTGATAGGTCAAATCGCCGCAGATTTGTCGTGTGGCAAGCCGCGAGAGGATGTTGATTGGCTTTCTAGCAACCGCTTTGTACCCAAACTCGCCGCCAGAAATTCGATGCTTTAATCAACTCTGTAGTCTTCGGTGTTTCAGTGTTCTCTCTATGCCACACGATCGGAATACATTTCTCATAAAACACGGTTTACTACTTTATGTACAGTATGCTCTATCACGAGACCTACTTAAACCAGGCAAAGTGAGAGTCATCCTCATCATCGTCGCCATCACCTCCTTGGATATCATCATTGTTAGCATCGTCCTTACCTTCGACATCCTCGAAATCACCGTACACTGCATCGTCATCGTCATCGGCCGATTTGCTAGTGCGATGGCCAGCACTGCTGGTGAGTGTGATGCCGCCAGTTGTAGTACTGTCGGTATCACCAGTCAGTTTCTTGCGCTCTGCCATGATTTCAAGTGCTCGTTCTGTTGCTCGTTTCTCGCGCTCAGAAGTCTCTTGCTTGCTTAGTACATTACTGTCACCGAACAAGCTAAGCATAAGCTCATCCGTAAGCGCTTCCTCGGCGGAGTCTGGACCAGACGCGCATGCAGCAATCCAGGCTGCGTTTGTAATAGGCACCATGAAATTCGCGAGCTTAGGGATAGGCGCAAAACGAAGCTTACGACCCTTGCTAGCTCTTCGATCAACTCCCTTCTCTATCAGTTGTCGCTTGCGCAGCTCTGCCAAGGCCTCTTTTGCGCTCTTTGCATCGTAAATGCTCGAGTTGGCCAACGCCGCTCCATCCACTGCTTCATCCATATTGGACAGCTCTCGAACAAGCACAGAGAAGAAGTCGAAGTCATCAAAGATCTCATCATCAACCTTGTTGGCAACTTCACGTGCCAGGCGGACGGACTTGTCTTCCCATGCTTCAGCGGCCTTAGGCTCAGGGGCACCGAGGGATCGAGTTGTGAGCCTTCGGAGTTTTGTGCGCTGAACAAGTCGATCCATCTCGACATCGAGTGTCTGTTCGATTTGCTTAGATAACGACTGGCCAAGAACCTTTAGTCCCCCAGTTTGGAGGTCTGCCTTACCTGTCGCCACGCTGACACGTTTGCTCCACTTGTCGATAATCGACGCCCGCTGTGCTTCACCTGCGCTCCACGATGAACTCAGGTACTTCTCAATGTACTCGAGCTCTTCATCAGCCGTGCGTCTGCTTGGATGGCTGCGCTTCACTCCCTGGCCTTCGTTGGGGCCGCCACCAAGTAGTGTGGGTCGAGTGAACTCTAGGTTTTCAACTCCGGAGGAGGAGAGGTTGGGAGTAGCTCGAGTGATGCCACGCTCCAGTTCGAGCAAGTCCCCTAGTACTTCTCCAATCGCCATTGCGGTATTTTGCAGTGCAGTCTTGACCTCGGGTCGTCTTTGAATGAAATGAGGAAGCATGTCAGGTCGTGGTAATCGCTCTGCCATTGCAAGGGGTTTCTGTAGTCGCAGTCGGATCTGAAGTGCGCTCTGCCATGCAGCGAGCTGTCGACTCACGTGCTTTGCCTTCTCCTTTTCCTTCTTGGCACTTTGCGACGCGTTCATCAGCGCAATCTCATCTTGCTTAGCGAGGGTTTCGACCTGTGCTTCAAGCTGCGCCAGAGCCTCATCGTTGCTCATCGGGTCGAACTGTTGCTCAAACTGATCGTCGCCGTCATCGTCATCATCGAAGTCTTCGACATCCTCAACATCAGCACCACTCTTCTTGCCCGAGCGTAGGTCATCATCACTATTCGCGTCTCCATCGTCTTCACCTTCACCATCCTCATCGGACACGCTGTACTCCACTACCATGTCCTCGTCCTCGTCGTATTCGGCCTCTGACTCACCGCCGCTGCTGATCGGCGAGGAGTCCTCTGACTCGCTCGATGCGATCTCGCGGGTGCTGATGCCACCGAACGAAACGGTCTTCTTTCCCGTCGTCTTGGGCATGTTGTCCTGCTCTCGGCGCACGAAAAAGGCGTATTCCGCGACCTGGAGTTAGCGGAAGGGGATAAAGGAACGAGGGATTCGGGGTGAGGGCGACACTTGGCGTGGCTATAGCTACGTAAACTAGTCGGCGTTGTCGCGTGCAGTCACACGCCTATGTTATTCCCAACCAGTCCGCGGTGAATATCCCGAAAAAGACGAAACAACGCAGGTTGCGTGGTGTGGGTTCACGGACATATTAAATTCGTGTAAAATTCATGGAATGCCAGAGGCTACCGCACATCCGCAACTCGATAACCAAGTAGAGAACTTCATTATACATTCATTCATCAATTTTAATCCACACACATCCTTCCACTCCTTCTATTTTACATCCACATCAGTGTGGAAATTTTCGCTGAAAAAACCCCTAAATTGCACCGTTTCGCGGCCTTCCAGCGAAGGGCGCTCGTGCGACGCAGTGCGCGGTCGCGACATATACGCTCAAACCCCCGGAACCACTGTCCGATCCGCTGGAATCGGTAAATACACAGAGAATGACCCTCAAGAAATGGCCTGGTAGCGCCTCTTCCTAGGCGCCACCCATAGTGCAAGGGGTATATCGCGTTGGTGCAGCTTACGATGCATTGTATGTATGGGGTCAGGGGTTCATGATGAGCCGATGAGGCATTTTTGCACGCTATGCTGCCAATGCCAACCTCTTCAAATCGCGAGAGGTTTCTTCATGGCTATCGTGTTCCCAGTCCCCAGCTTAGGTTTGAGTAGGCGAGCAGCAGTCGCCGTTGCTCTCACGAATGCAATGGGATCTACCTACTGCAATGGCTAATATGGCAGCGTACGGGACCTGAATACCATTTCTACGGGCTTTAATCTATTCCCAAAGAAACCACACGCCCAGCTGCAGGTCTCATGCTTCGCTTGCATGCAGTCCGGTAAGCATAGCGATACGGTGCATAGAGCTCAGCAGTCGCCAGGAGGGCCCAAGCGGCCCATATCGAGCGCGCTTGGCGAATCCATGAGTGAACATGACTGAGGCCGGCCCTCACGAGAGGTTAACCCACCACTGAAGGCGTTCGTTAGACTGGCAATTGGGACTCCCCTTGAAGGCAGGGTGAGTGAGAGCGATGAGGTTATGGCGAGAAAACGCCCACTAGGCCTAGCTATGTCATAAGCCCTTCGCTTATTATGCATACTACTACCATCACTCTCCTTGGGGAGAGCCAGGCAGCGCTGACGAAATGCTTCGGCCCATGGCTAGGTACAGCTGCCCTCGGATCTCTTTGGCGCATGATCACGGCACAATAACCATGCGTGCATGGACTTGTGGCGGCTTGCTGCACTTAAGTCCATTTCCATTCGGCTCCGTTGCCTCCCCCTCCGCACTACTGCCTCGGGACGCTCCCTTCTGGCTCGCTCAAAGACCGGGCGTCATACTGGACTCGGGGATCCGCTCAGTGCCAAGGAGATCCGGCATGCCCACATGCGTATAACCGCACCAACCACCGAAATATTACACAACTCAACGCAGCACGCCCTGGACGGCGAGATACAGCCTCACAATCGCAAGTAAAAACGAGCTTTAATTCACAACTATATTTTACTAAGATTTATAGAGAAGATATAGTATTTGAGTGAATTAAAAATGTTTCGTACCCTCCAAACCCTAACACGTTTTACAAAAACGGTTTCATTTCAACACCAAACCAAGGCATGGTCCAAAGCATTGACCATTTCCCCCCTTACATCAAACTCAGTCTCGCCTGCGCTCGCGTTTTCGGGGGCTAACGCGCGCGCCCCGAGCGCGACGGGGCTTTCGCTCCGTGAGCATGCACAGCTCACCGGTGCGCTTGCACGTATGATGGCCAGGGCGCGCGGATCCTCCGACCGCGGGCCCGAAGAGACAGGCAACCATGACCCCGCTAACGAGGAGAGGGGCAAGAGGCGCGGTGCGTGGGATGACGACGGCGAGGAGAACTCGAAGGAGCCGTCAGTCGAGAGACTGAAGCAGCAGCATTTGAGATTGACTCGGGATCTGGAGTACATCCGTCTCGCAGCCATGGAATCTAAGCCTCGAAAGCTCAATCCAGACGACATCCAGGATCGCTTGATGGTGTATGAGATGGACAAGGACGAGATCAAGGCACGTAAGCGCAGTTTGTGGACGAACGTCTTCTTTGCTGCAGTTGTCTGCCCCCTCTCGACTGCCATCGCTTTGCCCACGGTAGATATGGTCGCGGGTAAGCTCGCAATTGGTGCCGTCCTGATGTTCGCATCGTTCCAAGGATTCATCCGAGCTGTGCGGGAGGCCGCCACAGTGACTTCAATTGAAATGATCTGGGCAGATCCTGAGTCTCCCAGCGCCTCCAATTCGGCTTCCGCTGTCGAGGACGCTGCAAAACACGCCGCCCAGGAGCACGCCAGCGACGAGGCGAGCAAGGCTGCTAAGGGTTCGCCTATGGACGAGGTGCCCATGACGGAGTTCAAGCAGCGCAAGGCGCACTACGCTCAGGTCGCCGAGCAGAAGCGACTCGATGAGGAGGCGCTTTTGAAGCAGACTGAGAAGGATGGTGCTGCGGCAGGTGAGGGCTCATCGACGTCCGATTCGGGCGTTGTCCCAACCCAGGAAGGCGTTCCTTCCCTCCGTGAGGCCATGGCACAGAAGCAGCGCAAGGATCAGGACAGCTCCGAGGATGCGAAGGTTGAAGAAGCCACCGTTGTTGCAAGCACGGAAGCACAGTCTGAGAAGGATGAGTCAACTTCTGAGACGAAGGCTGAGGGTGAGGAAGAAGAAGAAGAGGAGGATGGCGGCCTCCCCGACCACATTATTATTCGTCGTGTTGCACGCAGCATGAGCAATGAGAATATCAGCGTCGTCGATCTCCGTCAGGTCATCTATGCAAGCAGTCACCCGCCACCACTCATCGAGGGTGACTTCTCTAAGAACGATCTCGATCGTGCTCGGCGCACTCACCCTGATAACGGCTTTGTTCTTCTCCTTAGCATGCAGGGCATCCCCTTGCAGTGCTACTACAAACACGTCACGCACGATGAGGCTTTCTTGCAGTTGATCAAGGCCGCCGAGTACAATTTCAAGTATCTGCTCGAGCGTGGCAATGCGCTCTACCGTGAGCGTACAAATCCTGAGAAGTGAGCCAGCCTCATTCTTGGGTCAGTCTGCTCTGTCATTTTCTTATACAACCACGTGCTATTCCTAGTTTCTCCAAACGACTTTTCGTAGTTGAGTCGGACATACAATGACAAGCCGGCTTCAGAACTCCAGTCACTTTCCACCCTAGTTGATGTTTATTCTATGCATATTCCAGCACACCGCAGTTTAGTGCTACTGTAGCCTTGTTTATTCAAAAGTTTACACATACAATACAACATACCGGTTGAGGTTTGTTTGTGAAACGCAAAATTTTTTGGTGCGAACTACTCCATGATGATGTCAATGCTCGGAGATTGGATCAACGTCTTGCGGTCTGGAGTAGGGGGCGCACGGACAGTGGTTGCTGCTAATGACACATTCGATTCGTCTTCGTCGTCATAATCCTGGAATTGGGGAAGACTTGCCACTGGCTTTACGTCTTGTGCCTTCATTTGCTGCGATGGAAGCGGTGACGGTGCTCCCAAGCCTGTCGATGGTGGTGACTGTTGACCCCATGCAGGTGGAGACGCCAGCGTGGATTTTGCCGACTTCTGCTGCTGTGAGCCCATGGCTCTTACAAGCTCAAGCTGCTTGATCTTCTTTTGCTTCTCAATGAAGGCTTCGAGTCCCAATTGAATCTCCTCCTTGGAGATTTCAAAGAAACGGTTGGATTGTTTGTCAAAGCGCATCGGTACAAAACCGAGGTCACCATCCCAACGATTCTTACGGACTTCCAGAGTACGGAAGAACGTGTTGATAACTTCTCCAGTGAAGGGGTCGTCGAATCCACCAAACTGAGACAAATCACCGCGCCCAGCACTTTCCTTCTTTCGCTTCGACTCAGCGATGCCAATAGCCTTCAGAACCGCTCGAGGAAGACCTGTCTGAATGATCAAGACGTTGTCGGCCTCCTGGGTCGCTTTTGCTGTACCGAAGACGCTCGAAAGACCAAGCGAGGTATTGTCAGATTCCTTACGCGGGTGAATTACAAGGGTGATGTGGACGTTCTTTTGTGACGCGAACTGACGGAACGATTCAATCGCGCGATCTTGCATTTCGAACTTGTCAGTGCCCTTGCCCTGTCCGGAAAGCATGAACTGCAAGTTATCGAGAATAATATGCTGAACATCGTGTGCATACACAGCGTAATCCATCGCATCAAGAACCTCAGGAATCGGAGAGGAGCCATAAAACTGCATGAAATGGAAAGGAATACGTGAAAAATGGTCGGCAACCAAATCGAAGTGCTGCGGCTCTTCGGGTGATAGCTTGACTCCAAGTGAATCTGCATACTGCATCATCATGGTCCGGACGAGACGTGGGTTACGAATTTCGAAAGAACCCCATAGAGTAGGGATACCTTTGGTTGCGACTTCGAGCGAAAGCTGGGTAAGAACTGTTGTTTTACCTACACCGGTACCACCAGTAATGATCGTTAATTCCCCTCGACGATGGCCCTTGAGAAGTGCCTGCAGTTGTGGCATTCCAGTCAGAGGGACACCTTGATACGCATTGGGCTCAAAGAACATGTTTCTAACCTCCGATCTGAACTGGGGGAATGAAGCTACCTGCTTGTGGTGAATGAGCTGTGCTCCTGCGATCATTGCCTCCAGGTCGTACCCTTGACGTAGTGCGTCATTCGCATCCTTCGGTGGTTCGGTGTAGCCCGGCTTCAACTCAGCAGGAGGTCGAACGAGATAGCACCGTCCAAGCCCGAGCTTTCGGACAATGGCTTCTCCGCCTTCAATCCCAGCTTGATCGTTGTCCATCCACAGTACGATCTTCTGGAATCGCTCCAAGGCTGGAAGGAGAGCAGGTGGAAGCGATCGAGCACCGTTCGGCAGCGAGATGGCGGGACGGCCAGTTGCCATTCGGACTGACATCGCATCGTATTCTCCCTCGGTAATAACTATTTCCTTCGCCTCAGGTGGCACGGTATGCCACCCAAAGAATCCCCAATTGCCGCCCTTTGGAAGAATTCGCTGCAGCGACTTGTCATCAAGCGCACGCAGCTTCACCCGGTCGTAGTAGATTGTTGGATTCTTGGGCGATGCGCCCTCGCCAATCGAGGCATGGCGAGTCCACGGGAAGCTGATACAAACTTTCGATTTCCATTCGATGTTCGGCTTGGCTGTGCCTGTGGGGTCTTGTACGGCGCTAGTCGTGGCTAGTACCGGAAACTTCTGCGTGCACACGCCCACTTTGTACAACTTAAGAACATCAATGCTAAGTTTACGGACACTTGTGAGATAAGAAACGACCTCCGCATGTGAGGGAAGAGCTTCGACCCAGCCAGCGATCTCATTTTGTGACACAGTCGGTAGGTTCACATTTGCAGTCAGATGCTCTAGATAGTTACTAGTGGATGAGCTGCCATCAAACCGAGTGATGTGAGTTGGCGAGAGGTCGCCAAGCTTTGCTTTGAAATCATACCAAGATCCCTTGGCTCCACAGCGCAGACATAAGTATCCTCCTCTCGGGAAGATTGCGAGTTTCCAGAGGTTATCGGGCTTGCCGTGAGTAGGATGACAGAAGGGGCATTCCATAATGGAGATTTTGTCTGGAAGCTCCTTAAAAACAAGATGCTTACGCGTGAGATAATCCACAATATCAGCCCTGGGGATTTCGACATAGTTAGACACAAACGTCGAGCTCATGCGAAGCTGTGTCATTAGTCCGAATGACTGGCTGGGGTGATTGCCTATTCCACTCCGCGCAGGGCGTACCATAGCGGCGTGGAGTGGGCACGCGCAGTGGGGATCATGCGCTGTGTGTGCATGCGCGGCCCCCTGGTAGTGCTGGTGCGCGTGGTGGCACCCACGTCGCGTGGTTGAGATATCTCGCTGCGAATTTGTGATCAAACGTGATTGTTTGCTGAGAGCACCCAGGCCGGATGCGCCAGCACCAGGGGCCAGGGCCAGGTGCCGAGCCACACCATGCTTCTGCAATCGTAATGTCGCCGTGGACAAGCTCCGCGCGGCTCTGCTCAAGAGAAACATGCGTGTCACTCACAGAGCTTGAACCCAAACTCCGTTCGGACTATTTCAGCAGGACGATTACGGAGAATGCCGACTGGGACAGAGTAGTGGACGTGGAGGCCGGTAGATGCCGGCCAATGGAGTCTAAAGGAAGATACAGCGTTTGACGTACACAGTCACATGAGTCATCTATCCTCAAAACTTCGTTTCCCTCCTAACGCGCTGTACTGAAGGACTAACGTTTCCTTGGATTCTACGCAATTTGCGCGGGAAATTTCATATCAGCGCAGTATGCAGAGGGGGGACAGAATCGTTTGTAGCTTTTTAGGCCCAACGCAGCTCCACACGCGGCATACTCCACCTGCAAGCAATGTGTGCAGATGGGCCTGTCCAGAGGGCGAACTCGCAACATTTTGCGATTTCGGTCCGCGCCCAAAGCGAGTCGAACATGGGTGGATCGGATTACAAATTTGAATCGCCAACTCGTTTGAAAGATGTGAATATCTCGCGGCAGGGCTTGTTTCAAGTGGGATAAAATTGTTGTTTTCATTTCTACCAGTGTGTTCAACGTAAATAATCTGATTTCAAGTCTTGGCGGAACGTACTAACTCGGATTTCGCTGGCGTGTTATTCTTTCCACATGTGGATTTTCCTCCCACTCTTGGTTTGCGTGCGTTTTCCCTATGTTTTCCGCCCCGTCGCGACCCGCTTCGAGTTGTCGATCACGGATACACCTACGTGCCGAGTCGACCGATTGTGATAACATGGTTGTTGCTCGCTACTTGGCGCGCCACGTGCCATTATCCGCTCCAAAAGTGGCTCGGGGACCGAGTTGTCGGATTCGTTTCTGAGGTGTGCGACGTGGGGTTCCGTGGTTGATTTCAGGACCACCACAAGTTTGAACATTCGACTGATCCGTTTCACCGCTTCGGCACCTCCTACTGTTTCTATCTAGAACCCTTCTCCGGTCGCCCACCTCTCCGTTGCTGCGCGAAGCAAGGCCTCTACAGCCACGCAGAAACGGAGACAAACCGCCCATCGACCAGCGTTTTGGTGCATTTTGGAGGGTTTGGCACGGTTTTAACATATCTTTGGCAAGCACTTCGCTTAGCCAGACTCACGCGCACTCGGTTACGGATATCATCCCGTCCAAATCATCAATATCGCCTGCACACAGACTTGCACACGGCTGCTGGTCTCGCCTTGCTTGCAGAGAGGGTGAAGAGAACGAGAGCGAGCGTGAGACTCAAATCGTACGCCGTACCTAAGCCATAACAATTGCGACTAGAGGGCGACATACTCCAAGTGGTACCGCCAGCTAGTTCAACTACTGCTCAAAATGAGCGGGCTCCAATCAGGTAAGGATAGTTCACCGGATGAACGAATAGCCGATTCGTCCCCGGGCACTGCCGGTGCTTCCGCAGCGGCTGGTGCTCCAGGTGGAGGGCGAGCCACACGGAAGACGAGTGGCCGTGCCGCATTGCTTGCTGCTGCTGCCGCAGCGAACAAAGGCGGCGCTGACTCAGAGGAAAGCAGCGAGGTCAGTGAGGATGATGATGACGACGAGTCGAAGGAAGACCGCCGCCCATGGGCACCATGGGAGGACGAAAAAGTCCGTGAACTTGTAGCCAAGTTCGGAACAAAGCACTGGAGTACGGTGGGACAACATATCCCGGGACGAACAGGCAAGCAATGCCGAGAGCGATGGCACAATCACCTCAACCCCAACATTGTGAAGGATACTTGGCTAAGGTCCGAGGATGAGACGATTATTCGAGCTCATCGCGAAATTGGCTCGCGCTGGTCTGAAATTGCCAAGCTCCTTCCAGGGCGAACCGACAATGCAATCAAGAATCGCTGGAACAGTACCATGCGCCGCGTAGCAAGACAGCTTGAGGGTAAAGGCGCACATGGTGAGGAAGAGACGGAACATGATATCCTTTATCAGTACTGCAAGGAGATCATTACCACGCAAAATGTCAAGGTTAATCTGCCATCCTCCTCGAAGAAGAAGCGAGGTAACGCAAAGTCAAGCGCCACGACAACTCCTCAGACCTCGCCAACTGAAGATGACGCTTCCCACAAAGGTGGCCGCTCAGGTAGTGCAGCAACCGCCACTTCAGCGCGTGGAGGCGCTGCCCGTGCCACATCGCGACGAAGCGCGCCAGCAGCTACAAGTTCAGCAACGCCCACCCCTTCCCCACCGCCACCTGCAGCTGCGGCAGCTGCGGCAGCTGCCGCGGCCGCTGCTGCAGCCGCATCCCAAGCGGCGCATCTTCTCAACGGAGCTAATGACGCCGATGATGACCTTGGGCGAGGGGGCCGCCGAAAGCGCACACGCTCCGCCGCAACGCCAGCGATTAGCGGATACGAGCAGACTTCGGCCTTATCAACCCCGCAACAACATCATGGCTTCGGACTCCAATTGAACCAACAGCCCGAAAGCCTCAAGCGGGTTCGTCGCGACCCTTTCGCTGTCGCCGCAACGTCACCGTCGACAGGATTAGCACAAGCTCTCGCGAGCGCACACTCTCATGCCCATGGCACTGCCATTACAAGTGGTCAGTTATTTGTCCCTCCTGTCCTGCCAAATAAGCTGAGGAAGAAGAAGAAACGAGTGGGTGGTGACGATGATGATGAAGAGACTGAAGATGAGACGGAGGACGAGGATGAGACTGATTCATTAGAAGATGCTGACGGTGAAGATGAAGCATTCGATGTTGAGGATGTGGTAATGGAAGGCGAAGTGATTACAGATCCAATTAATCCCGGAGCGCAGAATCAGCTTGGCTTAGGTCTGGCAGGTTCTCGGCGCAGTAGTTATGCCGACTTGAATTCAGGTCTAGCTGCCAGTGATGCCCTCGAGGAGGACATTCTTGTTGATCGAGGAGACACACCACATGGACGACGCTTACATGGAGATATAAGCGCATTTGACACAGGCTTAGATTCCGTTGATGCCACCGGCAAGCGCCGCCGGATTAGTGTGCCAGGAACGGGTTCAGCCACCCGCCGAATGGGACTACCTCTTCATCCTGGTTCTGCTGTCCCCATGGGTGCTCCTGGTGCAATTCCAGGCGCTGGTGGTAGCACCGTTCGTAGAGCTCTGGTTCCGAACGCGGCCGCTGGCAGGGTGACTGCGCCATTCTACAGCAGTTCGCCAGTTGGTTTAGGACCACTGGCAACCACCCTTAGCTCAGCCATGGTGTCTACACCGGGTGTCGGAGGTCTCGCCTCAAGACGGATCGTTGCTCCCATCAATTCGCATGAGGGCGCAGCCAATACTGACGCACGTCGTCGATTAGCCGCTTTGCCGTCGCCCTCACGCACCCATGCTGAAATCGACCCATCGCATGATGGGGCTGCAGACGGTCGCCCGCTCGCAAGTGCTCCAGGATCGCAGCAACTGTCTGAAGTACAAATTGACGAGTACGGACGCGAGGGCCGCTATCTACTCCCTCAATTGTTCAAGTTCCCAGATGCCACATCTGTTCCTGCCCCAGAGAGTACCACGCGCCAACTCAATCTTCAACCTATGACATCACCTGCCCGGTTCACTTTTCTCAGTACTGACACGGTGCCCAACTCCGCAGTCATCTCGAGCACTTCGGCAATCAATGGTGCAAATGTTACAAGCCCCGTTGCAACTTCTCCTCGAGCTGCATCAACCGCAAGCACGAGTCCTCGACATGCAAGCACATTTCCTCACCATCCTCCTCAGTCCCCATCTGTTCCCACCACAGCAAACTCGGCTGCCAGCGTTCGCCATTCTCCGAGGCCACAAGTCACAGGTCTGTCTTCGGCTGGTCCGACTCCGGCCAGCGCCGTTGCAACCACGCCAGGCGGCCGCAATGTCGTTTCTGGTGGCCTAACTCGGCCGGGCAAGCTAAGTTTGATAACGTCCGGCGGGGCGGTTTCAGCCACAAATCTCGTCACAGCCCGCAGAAGCAGCCTGACAGCATTCCAACTTTCCTCTCCTGGATCTAATCTCATTCGCCCCCCATCAGGTTCCAGCCTCCCAGGTCCTAGTGGTGCCTCGACGAGCGCTGCAAGCCGTACTCTCTCCACGTTGCTCACAAACCCTGCCCTTGATGAAAAAACCGGTGCCGTTGGTGCAGCGGGTGCGCTAGCCGCAGATTATCTGCAGAGTCCTGCGCAGTCGCCTGCACCTGTGGCTTCGCCACTTGCGGTCCAGCCCAGCTATCAAACCAACTCGAGCAACCCTCGGGCACTACTTGCCCACACCGGTATATCTAGTTCCTCATCTTCCACACTTCCAAGCGCAAACTCACCCCAAACCGGTGAAATGGAAGTGGTTGAGGCTCCTCAGCGAAGCTCTTCATCGCAGAGCGTGGATGCTGCGACAGTCACTTCCCTTGGTTCAGATGCAGCTTCAGCTGCTGCCGCGGGAAAGACCAAAGGCCGCTCACCAGGCACAACCAACCGTCCGCTGGTTACTGTACCCTTCACTGGCTCGAGCCACATAGCAGACTTCTTGACTAGTATGTCACCGACGAAGGTCCCTAATCCGGTCCCCGTCACGTCGAATCAATCGACTGGGGCTAAACCTGGAGTGCCCGCGGTTCTCCCTCCCAGCTCTACGGCCACTGCAATCACACCATCACTGGGTGTGTCAAGCGTCGCCCCAATCCCCAGCGCCCCAACACCGACTGGTGTTGCTCCAGCCCTGCGTGCCGAATCACCGCGAAGCAACGCCAGCATGCTATTGGGGCGCGGAAGCAGTGTTGGTGGAGCATCAGCATCAGCTCTCGCTGCCCGACGCAGTTCGTCGCCACTTCTCTCCACGACTTTGCCAGGTAGTGCGCACTTGATCAACCGATCGCTGCTGAACGCACTAAGCCGGCCAACATCCACCGCAACCTCACCCAATCCTGGCTCGAAATACGCAGGTGCTGTGACATCTCGTAGTCTGAGCCCAACACCGGCCAGCGTCCCAGCTGCGGGTTCCCCCAATGCGATCCAAGACGCAGCGGCAGCCGTAGCAGCATCCGTGGGAGCAGATGTGACTGCCGCAATTGGTGTTGATTTGTATTCGCGAGTTCAGCAACGCGATCCAGGTGCTGCTAGCAACATGTCCAAACTTGGCGTTGGCTTCCCCTCAGCAACTTACGATCCAGCTGCAGTACTAAGCGCATTAACTTCACCTGGACAGGTCGCGAATCTGGCCGTAAACGCTATCCAACAATCAGCTGCTTCGACGTCCGCAACTGGCTCAACTGCCCAGAGACCACGCCAGTTACGCGAATCCAAAGTATTCGATTTCAATTACCCCCCTGTTTCAGCCGCCACGCTCATTTCATCGGCAGATTCTGCCACAACGACCCCCAGGATCGCCGCCCCGGCGACGTCACTCTCTAGGCCATAATCGGTTGGGTGGCTGCGTCCGCGAATTGTGCGATATGCCCATTCAGAATTGTTCAGGGGATACATGTTCCCCTTCCCTCTCCGACCAGTTCGGCTTCGAGGGTCAGTGTTGAGACGCGTACAGTTCGCTTAGACATAAGCTACACTCCAAAACGGAGGCCTGGAGGTGTGCACCAGATTCCATGTCATGTAGCATGGGATGGGTCGACAAGGCCACTTGAGCCTAGTTTCAAGTAGAGTACAACAGGGTTTGAAAGTTTCCTCTGTGAACTGCTGCTACGATTCGCCGCCATTCTGTGAGTCTTCGTCTACCCTTCGCCGCTCGTGCGATACCAACATCGGAATAAGATATATTATCGCAGACTGCGAGATAGCTGCTGAAATAGTCTTCCATCCCCACTTCCCATTCATATCATCTTTGATTTAGTCGGTAACGGTAACGGTCACTTTTACTCTTCTCAACTTAGCATATCATCATTATCGTCTTATGAGGGCGTATGTTATACCGAGGTTCTTAATGTCGTGACATGTGCTTTTTCATCAGGTTTCAGGTGGACCATCCTGAACTAGTGCCACGAACTGCCTCCATGACCCTACTCTACCAAATCAACGTATCGTATCACTGCAAAACCTCCTCCCTGGATCCATTCCCCAGTCTAAGCTAAGCTAACGACCCGCTGTGGAGTTGGCCAGCCATAAACCTTCGTACACATTGTGATAGCGCTGCGACGTATAGGAAGATATGATAGTATAAACAGGGTATTGCGCACCCTGGTGTATCTATACATACTCTAATTGACCCCCTTCACAACACGCCTGACATATACCACACCCTCTCCCATTGCGAAACTTCTGAGTTCAGGCCAATGCTCAAAATGACAAGCGTTGTGTAACTTGTGAGCGGCGAGTTGCACTTGCGTGAAAACGTTACACACGACCTTATTATCTCATATACATGAGCGATCGTGTATACAATCTGCTCCGCGATGCTCGGCTTCAGTCCCTTCGGCCACGCGGCGGGAGTTCGGTAACTGCTTTTCATCACTCCGACGTTTTGGCGAGCCACGGGAGCTCTGCCGCTGGAGCCGATAGTGGCAGCAGCAGTGGCAGTGCTGGTGGAGGTGTTAGCGCCCTCGACTTCCAGCTTTTTGACTCGGGCTCCCTCAGTTCGTTGCCTCTGTCGATCCACAGTCAGCAGGCCGATGGACACACGGCGCTAACGCTCGCAGCAGCTGAGAACTCGCTGCGGTTGGTACGCAGTCTAATTGGCAATCGAGCCAACGTGAACGCTGCCACGCGCAATGGGCGTACAGCGCTTCACTATGCCTGTGAGCATGAGAACACTCGCCTGGTCAAACTGCTGTTGGAGCATGATGCGATCCCGTTGTGCTACGACGAGCCCACGCGTCTGACGCCGCTGCACATCGCGGCGATGAAAGGCAACACTGAGATATGTGAGCTTCTACTTGAATACGGGGCTGACATCGCAGCTCGAGACAAAGACGGCTGGCCACCCTTGTTCTGGGCGCTACAAAACGGTCACAACCACTTGGTCACGACAATCCTTGAGTATGGCGATGACGCGACTGTCGATCGGGTCCTAGCAATGAAGGATAAGAACGGCTGGCGTCCTGAGCTCCTTGAGCGTGCCGCGTTGCTCGAACACCTTGCAGGGGTCCAGTCAGATGCAGCGGCAGCATCTCATCCAGCGACCCAAAGAAAAGAACAATCGACGAGAAGAACCGCTCACACTTCAAGTCTCACACGGCCTTAGTGAGAGCGGCAGTGTATCAAATGCGCAAACAGACGGACTGGTTGTGTCAGGCGAGAACATATGCAGCGACCGTATCACTGGCGGTGTTTAGACCTGGCCACCATCACGTCACCTCTTCGACTACTACTTCCGCGCAGATTTCACAAGTTCCGACAAAGGTAAACTCAACTTGCATCCGATCTCCCCCATCATTCCTTACTCCGAAACGAGCACCCACTTGACTTATTTACTCCGTCCTACGCTGTTCACCACCAGTCTCTTCCACACAACTCTTCGTAACAGTCTCCTCACACACTTCTCTCAGACAAAGTACGCTTGTATTTTGCTATTTACACTACTCTGATCAAGAAACGTGCCAGATTGAACCTTTACAATGGCATGATGACTCCGTTCCTTGTGAGTCTTGGGAATCAGAGATTAAGCTAATTACCATCCATGAGGACTGTGAGTCGCACTCCTACACACAGCCCATTGTAGTTAGTGTTTGTTTTGGTTTCCAGCGAGCCGTCGCTGCTGTCGTTCTGTTCCTCTAACACACTTTCGTCGTCATAACTCAGTAATCGAGCAACAACGCTATCACTACAACTCGCTCCATGTCTGCCTTACTTTGCACGATGAGCATTGATAAAACTCTCAAGCTGTAATGCCTGCTGCGTGAGGAAGTCGAGTTCCTCCTGTGCCTTCTTCTGTTCCCTCAATCGGATCTCTGCATTTCTCTTTTCCATCGCTTCATACAAACCGCGTTGATCTTGAAGTTGCAGCTGCAACATGCGCTTCGTCTTGACGAGCTCGGCGATCTTCTGCTCGTACTCTGCATTGCCCTTTTCGATCTGGGCCGTCTTCCGCGTGCCGAAGGCGATCGAAGATTCGTAGAGAGTCTGATACGCTGCAACAGTCATGCGGGCTTCATCACGAACTCGCAACAGGAGCATACCACGCTCGGGCGACTCGATGGTAACCTGACGGATCAACTCATCGAAGCACTGTGCATAGAGCTCTTCTCGAACAGGGCAGATGCCTCGTTCGCGTGCCTCGCGATCGGTGAGGAGCTGGTTGAGACGAACCTGAAGCGCGAGAACATCGTCACGGCTAGCAGGCTGGGCGCTAACTCGTTGAACCATCTGAACGCCGGTCTCCTCATCGGAGTAAACGATAGGGGGAAGAATCGAGTTCAGGATCTGGATTGTGCGGAAGGAGGTGAGGAAGATTATGAGGGCAGGGCTCTGCGGGTAGTGATCACAGTAAATGCCAGACAAGATCATACCTTGCATGTCAGGGCTGATGCGCGCTACACATCATCCAGTGGACATCGCATGAGCTGGCGTGACAAAAAACACCTTATTGACAGACTCAAAGGTGAGTCCGTTTGTCATGCGCTGAATCAAGACGTGAGAACTCACGAGTGGCAACCTACCTCAATCATTTGTGCGTTCTGTTTGCCCTCCGGGGTGTTGCGCCACGCGTCCTTCTGCGAGACGGGCACAGGGGTCTCGTACTGTACGAGGCTTACCGAGGGCCGGTACTCGAGCTCCATGCTCGACTCCTACACAAAGTTACGTAGAAAGATGTATCATTAGGTACGTGATATACGGATTGACATTTTGTTTGGTGTTGGGATGGTTTAGGCATCAATCGTGTGTGTTTTCGGGTACGTACTCGGTCATCTAACCCAGATTTCAGCGTTGTGGACATTTCCAGTGGAATTTCCTTGGATTAGATCCTACAATATGGGGTTATATCGATATTAGAGGGAATAAGTAATGCGACTCACGTGTTTTCATACCCAGCACACATAGGCTATACCCCGCTTTTCATCACCAAACCTTCTCACTTCAGGCCCGTTTTTTTTCAAACTCGCCCAGTAACGGCCGGCAGAATTCGAATCTGGGTGCGACTCGACTGACTTCCGCGGGGGCTGGCGGGAGCCGGAGCTCGAGTGGCCGTGTGGCGCGCTGCGGGTGGCTACGGCAGGTCCGGCCACATCCTCTTGCCAGGGCTGAGGGTCCCAGTCGCCATATGCTAGCCATAAAGGATATCCTGGTTTTAACCTTCCGCAAACAGGTTTCTTCCAACTCCGCTTCAGGCCATGGGACTGTCAGCTATGAGCGCCAGAAACGATCCGACCTTCCCAAGCCACTGGCTATACCAGTGCGAAGTGCTATTGCTTAAGGCTTCCGCTACGCTGCGATAAAGCGTGTACCAGGGGGTGGCTACATTCCTGGGCCAGGACGGATAGCAGAAACGAATCGTTCATTCCACAACGGTATGTATTGTAAAACTCGGTGATATTGCGTAGGTGGATCGAGTTCAACTTGTGAGACAGACTTGATAACCGTTGGGAAGCCCGTATCCGTGCAGACACTGGCACAGAAGTGCCCCATCATCCCCATCGCATATGGCTTCCAGACCAAAGTTCTCCTTCCTGTTCAACTTCGATGACCGCATGGCGTTGGACCAGATCCTGATCTGGATCCGCAAGCAGCTCAACCGCGAGCCCGAATCGGCCGACCTGTACGAGATCGGAAAGTCACTCTACCAGGCTGGTATGTTCCAGGGCGCTGCCAAAGTACTGCAGGCCTATTGCGATCGACAGGGTGCTGAGCTGCCAGGTTTCCACCTGCTGGGCTACGCATACGCACAGATAGGTGAGTGCGACGCTAGTGTGCGCGCACTTCGGAAAGTGGTGAATTGCGGGTTCGATGCCGATTGGCAGCTTCTTGTCCAGATGCGCATTGACGCCGATCGCCTCGAGGAAGAGAGAGAGAAAGAACGTATCCGCGCCATGTACTTCGAGCCCATCCAGAAGGAGCACGAGAAGCTACAGCTTAATTCCATGGAGAAGCTGCAGGCCGGACTATACAGTGTAGATGGTCAGCCCTCGGGGGTTTATGTACCAGGGGACGTGGAGTCGGATGCAGAGCTGAGTGATACAGGGTCGACGACGTCAAGGACAGGCCGCGGCCGCGAGACCGGTGAGGGCAGAGCACGAAGCAGGCCTCCTACAGCTACCGTTACGAGCTCAGACGCTCCTTTGGCCCTGGTTACTCAGTCACAGCAAGCCAGCTTGCCCGCACTACCCGAACATTCCAAAGCCTCAAGAGCAGGCCCTGTCCTACCCACTCTCAGCTCTACTTCAGCGCAACCCCTTCCATCGCCACCTACCCCCAACTCCATTCCCTCAGCGGGCAGGATAGGACCAGTCCACCAGCTTGATCCGCTCCCCAAATCAGCGAGGGGAGAGCCTTCGAGCGCATCGACGAGGCGCGAGCCCATAGAGAGTGGAAAGAAAGGTTCTTCACCAGAGGCCTCTACTCCACTTCTTGCACCCGTGATTGGGCAGCAAGATATTCTCCCGACTGCGCACAAGTTCACGAAGCAAGTGCCGACTGCCGCGGCGCCAAAAACATTGAAGACCTCCACATCCTCTCCTGCGTTGATGCCAGGTACACCATCCAGCTTGGCTGGCACAAGCACATCGGTTCTCCCCCTTAGTGCAACGCAGCAGCTGCCACAGAGCAGCAGGATACCTGGACGGACACAACCATCTCCCAACCCCAGTATAGTTCCCACACCACGAGCAGTTGTGGGAGCCACATCCAAGCCCCCTACTCCGTTGACAGCAAGCACAGCGACGCCAACAGCACTCCCAAGGCCTGCACCTACAGCAACATTGCCCCCAAGCGTTCTTACGAATGTACGGCGGCGTTTGCAGATGACTGGATCAAATCCAAGCGGTGAAGGCGAACTCCCCCAAACCAAAGGCCACGAGGATGGTGATTATGATTAATGTCCCACCACTGCTGATGCATTTGTTCGTGCATTGTATTCCAAACCAGGTTAAATTAGTGTATGTAAGATAATATAATCACCATGCTTTATAGATACAAGCCCGAAGGGATTTGCGATGATGTTCTAACGTGAGCTTGACGAAGGACTTATCACTTTCGCACATGACTCAACTTAACGAATGCGAGCTTTGCGGCAAACGTTGCGGTAGGCATCTTCCAGTTCCTGATACAGCTCCTGAAGCCGCTTTTTGCGGCCTTCAGGGTCATTCACATAAATGCTTAATTCCTCCTCATGATCCTTGAACAAGCGCTTCTTCACATCCAGCCTGAATTCCTTAAGGCCCTCCTCATCGCGCGGGTCGATGCTGGCAAATCGGAAGATCTCATAACACCTTCGTACCTGTGCAAGCGTAATACGGAGCTCCCTTCGAACATACTCCGCGTACTTGCGATTCCACACATGGGGCTGCTTTTGGGCCTGTGCAATGACCTGCTGCAGTTCGGGGTCGAGCTCGACAACATCTGTACGAGTTGATGCAGTTGCAGCAGTGGGGGTAGCTGCATCGGTCGGACTTGGACTTGAGGACTCTACATTCTGGGCCACATAGCTTGCTGCTGCTGCTGCTGCTGCTGCTGCTGCTGCATCGCGTCGGTTGCTGTTGGACGAAACAATGCCAGAGAACGATCTGCTGGACGAGCTGAGTGAGAGCATAGATTCTTTAGCAGAGTCGATACCGGCTGTAGGTGAAGCTAAGGATCTAGCACCATAACCAAAGGACTGGGTACGAGAAGCCTTCTGGAAGAAGCCCCTGTCGCGACATCGAGTGACATCAGTTAGATCACGAAGCGCCTGGAAACCCACTGCTGGATCTTCAATGTTGATCTCAACAACATCTCGGCGATCTGCTTCGGCAAACACAGCATTCAAGAGTTGCTGACCGTGGCCCTGACGCTGGTAGGGAGGGAGAATCAGAATTTGACTGAGGCGCAGACGCGAGCCCTTCGGGTAGTGAAGGAACGTATATAGCGTTGTGTAGCCGACGGTTCTCCAAGTAGTTTCCTGAGTGGTCTTATTGAACAAACGTTCCGCAACAAGCAACACCTCCCAAACAGGGTCGTTGCTGTCAATGTAACTACTACGATCAATGTAGAACAATAGGAAGAACTGGAGACGCTCATGGAACTCCCTCATAGCAGGATCAGTGAGGCGTCCCCTGAAAATGTGGAAACTACTCTCGAGGCGATGGCCTTTGTGCTGGTGAATTAGTGTGGGGACAGTGTACGAGTGGATCATTTCACCTGGAGGGTTGAACGGCTCATAAATTCGCTGTTTGAATTCTTCAAGCGACTTTGAGAAACAACTGGCTGGCAGCTTGGAAGCAAGCGCACCGATGATGTCATCCGGAGGGCGATATGTAAGCCGCGCGATCGTCGATGCGACGTCTTTGGAGTCCTCTTCAGTGCTAAGCGGGGGCTTGACATCTTTGTAGCGATAAGCAAAGTAAGGGTAGAGCGAGCCAGCGGTAAAATACAGATCGACAGAAAGTCCTTTGTAGCCGTAGATCTGTTCGTTGTTGAAGATCTGGTGGGTGTATGTGGGCTTGAAGGTCGACTTGGTCGAGTGCAAGTCGCTCTCTGTGCCAACAAAGCGGAAGTTAATGACGTCGTTAGCAGAACTGATCCAGGGATCCTTTGAGTCGCCATCTTCATCATCTCCGCCTACAGGCACACTCAGGCCCTCTGAGCTAGATAGCAGCGTTGCGACATTCCCCCCTTGCGCGGATCCGGCTACGCCACCTTGAAGAACACCAGTGCTGAGGGCCATCGTCGAGCTGGCATTGGATGATACCAGCGATGCTAGTGTAAGCGCACTAAGAGGCTTTCCAGCTGCCGCAGCCGCAGCTGCAGCATCGCTTGCAGGTCCGGCATTGGCTGCAGCCGCGACCACTCCTGCCGCCGCAGTCAATTCAAACGCCTGCGAGTTACCTAAACCTAGATTCTCACGGAGGTGACCAGTCCAAGCACGAGCGGGCATGCTATCATCGTATCCATCACCCGATCCACTAGCACTTGAGTCTGCTCCGGAACCATCGCGGCCCTTATCATCGTTGTCACCGAGATGATCCACTAGCGCTGCAACTGCGAGCGCACTGTCTGCGCTGAGGGATGAAATGTCTCCACTCAACGCTGCGGCTACATCACTATTGAGAGCACCCAGCGCTGAAACATCATTGACTAGGCCAGCAAGTGTACCCTCAGTGGAGCCGGTTGCACCACCCATTTCGCGGAGGAGTTTTACACGCTTGGTGAGTTTTTGGCCTCCCTGTCCAGAGGGACGAACAGCCGCGACGGTGCCAGTCAACACGGCACGGACCTGACGCACGCGTTGCGCAATAGCCTGCACAATGCTCTCGGCAGTAGACGCTTGGGCTGCAGGGTCGCTACTACAATCCTTAGCGCTATGACTGTTTGCAATCGAAGTGGCTTGGAGGGCGATGCGATACAGCGCGGCCCGTTCTGGGTCCAAAGGTTCATCTTCGTAATCGTCATTGCAGACTGAGTCAGGGAAGACCTTTGCGTGTGTGCGTTGCCGTACAGATCGGGGAATCGCAGCTTGCTCACACACGAGACTATTTCCTAGGTGCTCCTCGCGGGCCTCTTCAGAAAGGAAAGCACGGAGGCAGTTGCTACATTTGTAGACTTTCAGTGTTGGAGCTGGGAGCTCCGAGACGCCTTGGCCATTTTGTGTCGAAGTGGCATCAGCGCCTACGGGCTTGGGCTGGGCTGCCATGGCGGCCTCACCCGCTGCGATGGCATGTGCCACAGGGTCTTCAGGGGGCTTCAGACCGTAGAACGAAATGACAGCATCCAAGTCATTCAGCCTGCTTTCTGAGAGGGTGGGGCCGCGCGCATTGAATGTTGCAGGGTGGGGTGGGAGGCTGTTAGCTGCGGCAGCGCCTGATCCGGCTAGAGATGCGGAAGTAGAAGCCGATTGTGCGCTGCCAGCCGATTCATCGCAAGTGGTTGACATGTGATTAGGCTGATTCTTCGGCAGACAATATTGTGTCTAAGACGTGGGCGAGGAGATTAGACGACTCTGTATCTCACAGTGTCTACGCGCGATTGGGGGCTCTCACCTAGCGGTTGGAACCTCACCAAAACCGGCCCAAACGCAGGGAATGCAGTCGGCGTCGAGGACGTGGGCGTAAAGTCTCTAGAAGAGAGCGTAAAGAGTGGGTACGTGCGAAACTCACATAAGCATTTGGAACAAGACAGAATAGACGACTGAATGCCATTGTTTCCAGTCACAAGGCACCTGGTCACCTCGCCATTTCACATAGACTGCAGTGTGGCGCCATTTTTGAATTCGAGTCCTGTTCCCAGGCCATTTCGCGCCACGCGCTAGTGTCTCAGGGATATGCACGCTAGAGACAATGTCTGCGGCGCTTCCCGACAACCTTGTGCAAGATCCCCCTCGAACGCAGCGTGTGTCTAGCGCGGAGCACGCTCACGCTGCATAGCTCGCTGAGTTCCCTGGAGAGGGTGGATGAGATTAGTTCACAGCTTGGAAATCACAATTGCGAACATCTCGAATCTGGGCAAAGGCCATCCAGCATTGAGAGCCTCACTGTGGGTTTAGTTGCTACACCCATGACCAGTATTGCGTGGGACCCCGAATCCTCTCCCAAGCCCAAGGGTGGCGTGAAAAACGCGCCGAAAACGGCCTCTAAGAGGGCTCGGAAGTATGTGGTAAGGAACCTGTCGCCCTACATGACGTTGGCCGAGTACCAACAAGTATTGTCAAAGTATAGCTCCATTGTCATTTGGAGCCGGTTTGAACAGGGTAGTGTGAGCCTCGAGTCCAACTCTGTCACACCCAGCGTGGGCTATTTCGCTGTCTCTCACTCCAACCCGGCGGAGCATTCCAGGCTTGAGAATGCGGCCAGCGACGTGGCGGGAGAGACGATCGACAGGCTTATCGCAGATTTCACCGGCCTTGTATTCAAAGGCAGCCACACCGTGCTGCGGAGCTCGGTGGAGTCCAGCTGGGATGCAGCCACTTGGGAGATGTCCGAAGAAGAGGCACTGCTCCTGAAATCGGCGCAGGAATTGAACCACCCTCAGGATGCCCGTGGTGTTGACCAAGTAGTTCCGGAGCGCGAACTAGATTCGATGACGTACGTATACACGACGCCACAATTTCGCGCATTCTTGAGCACTCTAGAGTCCAAAGTTGGCGCACCATCCAAGGCAGAGTCTGCTGGTACGGCTTCAATTCACAAGGATCAGCTAGAGAGGAAGACCGCTACGACGCAACAGAATAATGCAAGTACAACCCTTATTGACTCGCTCCTTCGTCTTAACCCTAGTGACCGAGAACGCCTCGAGTCCGAGAGTGCAATCACAACCATCCAACAGCCAAAGCTAGGCCACGCAATCATTGTCAATCCGACTTTGAAAGCCAATGCCAAAACAGCACCACCGAATATGCCCACTCAGAAACCCCAGGACATGCAGTCATCAAAGGAACGGGCAAAGCAGCCAGCGCAGCCGGCCACACAAGCCCAAGGGTCCAAACAGCAGGAGCAGGTGCCAAAGCCACAGCAAACGCACGAGTCAACACCACAGGGGCAACAGCAGCAGACGCAGCTGCCTAAGCAGCAACCACAGCAACCAAAGAAACAGAAGCCGCAGCCCCAACAGCCCACAGAGCAAAAAGGAGACGATAGTAAGAAGTTGCCTTCACACATTCCGGGCAGCAGCGTACCGTCCACACCAAAACCCGAGACGGCCGCTAAGTCCAAGAATGCAAAGAAAAATGAGAAGAAGCAAGCAAAGAAGAAAGCAGAGAAAGCCGCAACAGTGCAGACAAAGCCTGAGCTTAGTGCTCGCGATTCGACGACACCCGTAGCAGAAGAGAAAGACAACGGCAGAAACCTTACCCAACCAGCGCAAGGAGGAGGAAAAGCCAAGGCTAAATCAAAGGCAGGACAAAAACTCGAACCGAAGAAGGCAGCTGCGGTAGTCTTGACAATCGCCGAGGCCTCATCCCTCGCGGCGATTGATGTTCACGCAGCAACTCGAGCGATGATCGCCGCAGCGGGTGCTGTGCCGAAAGTTGTGTCGGTAGTCCCAGCACCAGTCTTAGTCCCGACGAGGGTGACTCCGATTGTTCCCGCCTCCTCAGTGGCTCCGACTAACAGTACTGCTCCACAACCCGAGGTTTCTTCGAAGGACCCCTCACTTGATGACGCCAAGAAGGAGAAGAAGAAGAAGAAAAAGAAGCAGAGTAGCACAGAGAAGCAAGCGGCAGCTCACGATCCAAAAGAAGCGACATCTGCGGTCGCATCAAGTGATGAGACCAAGGTCCCGACACCAGCTCAACAAACCCCATCTGATGTCGCGTCGACAAAGCTCACCCAAGCTGAACGGCGTAAACTCAAGAAACAGAATCAGAAGCTGCCGCAGCAGCGCGACATGCAACAACCACTATCGTTGTCATCAACTATACAAGTTGCGCAACAACTCAACCCTTTATCAGACTCGACGCTCTCAGACACGACAGACAACAAGAAGAAGGCCAAGAACGCAAAGAAAGCGTCACAGGTTCCAGGGGCCAAGCCGGATGAGGAACACAAGGCCGCGCCCGCTTCTCAGCAAGAGGTTAAGGACGCCGCAGGAGGAGCTAAGGGGAAGAAGAAAAACAAAGGCAGGACGCAGAAGAGCGGCCAAACTGGGAATCCAGGTGTACTTTCTGGTTCAAACTCAGCAGCGCCAACCAAAGCTTCAGCCCCCACGGCAGCAACGGGAGCAGCCGCGGGGGATCCAGGCAACAAGACCAAATCCAAGCCTAAGTCCAAACCTAAGCCGAGCGAGGGCACGGACACACCACACCCACAGGCTACCGCTGTGCATAGAACATAACCACAACCGTTGAGTTCTACTAGCACCACTACATTAGTCCTGTATGTGTTACAACATACAACATGTTACTCTGTATACATTCACTTTATTTCAATTCCTGGCATTCACTGAGGTGCTCAACCCCTCTGACGAGTATTAGGTACTTCCATCACCATCTGTGCTATTGCTCGCGTTGGTAGTACTTTGCACATTGCCCGTTGGGTAATGCTTCTTTTGTACACAGAAATAATCAACAGCAAACGGAATGAGGTGCTCAACATCGGGCTTCTTTTCAAAGGCATGTACAAGGAAGTCCTGAATCATCTTTCGCAGTTCAGGGTGTGCACGCAGGTACTTCTCATTGGTTAGCCGCAGCGAGTCCTAGACACAGTAGACAAGGAGTTCAAGCAGAAAAAGTTAGGGAGAGGAGACGAGGATGATGGGCAAACTACACGTTTTCTGCACTAGCACATGGCATCTCTGCGCGATTCAGCGTACCATCTGCCTGCGGACCTGGGCAAGCTCGTTGGGGGTGAGCTCTGCCTCGGGTGAAAGGTCACGTGCAGTCTGCGAAGCCGTGACATAGTCTGTGGTGTCGTTGTAGATCGACATGTTTGGTTTTTGGGGGGTACTTGATTGTTTTCCTGGTGGTTCAGCGTTATTGATAGGTTTCTGTGCAACGTCGGTACCGTTCTAAGTTGTGTGTTTGGCGAGACACTGACGGGGTATGCACCTTTTCGATAAGTGGACAATGTACTCACCGTTACTTCCCCGGTTAGGTTTTTGCTCGTGACGACTGGGAGGAGGAAGGCAGACGAAACCAAGACCCCGCAATCATGCTTCCAAGAGCAAGCACCACCTCCCTGTCACTGGAAGCGACTGCACGCGCAGGATATGCCCCGCAGATGGGACTCCTACCTCGCTTAGATGTCACCGGGTGGATGAAGTCATTTTTCACACCTTCAAGTCCAACATTTCACGTGCGTTGAAACACGGTAAATCCGTCAGTGCACAGGTCTAGAAGCCATGTTTGCGGCAAGCGAATCCGATGTGAAGGCCGTAGCGCCGACTCATGTCGAAAACATTCTCCCAGAGGAGTACAAATCCTCTCAAAATCAATTCCATCAGTATGATACGTGGCAGGACGACGTCAAGGTTGTCCGTGACTTCCCGGAGCAGTCGCGTGAAGTGCTGTCAAAACTCACTCCCGAGCAGGTTGCTAGGTTTCATGAGGACGGCTACCTTGTCATCCCGAACTTCGCCACGCGAGACCAGCTCTTGGCACTCGCTCGTGCGGCTGAGGCTGAGGTCTCAGGGTTCAACACAGACGAGTACAAATCGGTGTTCTCGACCAGCCCTGATAAGCAGCACGGCAAGTCGGATGACTATTTCCTCGATAGTGGTGACTGCACGCGCTGCTTCTACGAGGAAGGCGTTTTCGATGAGGCAGGAAATCTTAAGGTTCCCAAGCTCAAGAGTATTAACAAGATCGGGCACGCGATGCACGCCATTCATCCCGTCTTCCGAGCTTACTCCAATTCTCTCCCTCACCATCAAGTAGTCAAGTCCCTCGGCTACAAGCGCCCACTCATTGCCCAGTCTATGTACATCTTCAAGCAGCCCTTCGTCGGTGGGAAGGTCGGCTGCCACCAAGACAACACCTTCCTTTACACCGTTCCCACGAGCTGTATCGGATTGTGGATTGCGCTAGACGATGCTACTCAAACCAATGGCTGCCTCTGGGTTATTCCAGGTTCACACAAGGGTGGCACCAAGACCCGCTATCGCCTGAAGACCGAAGAGGTAACCGCTGAAAATGGCGAGAAGCGCACAGTTCGAAAGCTCTACTTCGATCCTCCCATCACTCCAGGCATGTTCCGTGAGGAGGGTGGCATCCCCGTGGAGGTAAAGGCTGGCAGCCTTGTTCTGTTGCATGGCGACGTTGTACACTACTCCTATGCAAATACGTCTCCAAACCAGCGTCATGCCTACACCATCCACGTGGTTGAGGGCGACGCAGGTTGGGCCAAAGACAACTGGATGCAGAAGGGTTGCTTCCTGCCTTTGGACGGGTCAGAGACACAGGTCTCTGAGTAATACGACGCAGCATCACCACGCTACATTACTTTCTCCTTTTTCTATTCTCCTAAGCGAGCTAAGTGAGCGAGAAGGCGCTCATCGATTGTTTGACAATACAGTCCCAGCAACAAGCAGCTCGCATCTGTTAGACATCTCGAGATGGATCTCAACATAGCATAGCATTCCAAGGCTCAGGCCACTGGGATCATTTGCTTTCAAGTAGGCATGACTCACTGACAAGTCAAGGCTCGGCAACCTACACGGTCGCAGTCGCACGCGCGACCTGAATTGCGTGGCACGAGCCATTCAGGTGACGAATTAATATTCGGACACCCCCGGTTGCGGCAGAATTTTCCTGTACGAAAATGAAACGTTCGGCGTAGCACAACGCAGGGTGGGTGAATGTGGTGTGCGTAGAACATAAGGTAATCAATTCAGAGACGTGGTATAGTGTATCTATCCTATTTTGAGTCCCACAAACTGCTCGGTGTACTCCGCTAGCCTAGCACATCAAACTCTCTCAGTGAGATCCTTGCCGTTTGGGCCCTTTTCGCGTGTGTTTCTCCGCGGGGAGCGCGACTAGACATGGTATGCCGGGCCAGTCGAGTACACACCAGTGATCTACATTGTTCTACAGTTACGAATTCGATAAGCTCCTCCAAGTGCGCGCCATCCAACGCCGCTTTTCCTCTCTGCAGGCTTCTCTAACGGACGAGCTCTCACAACACCGTTTCCACTTTCCCCTGTATGGCAGAGGTACGCGCCCTCGGAGCTGGCTTTGCTTGCCACCTTGCAGCGCCGAGATATATCACCCCACGTCTCACGAAGACATCTCCTTGCGCGGCAAGGCCCGGGTCGTGTGACCACAGCCGGCGTGACTTTGCTCGGACAACATGCCGGACGTCATAATGCCTCATCGAGTGAGGCTGCGCATGCTGGTTACCACAACGGTCATAGCAGCATCAAGCTGGAGTATAGCTAAGGCAAACCCTTTGTCAGACTCGCTTGCCTCGCGTGTGGCTGAGGCCGTTGGCTCACTTGCTTCCTCGACTGAGGGCATGACCGTTCTCCTACTCTCCTACTTCCTTGCCATGTGCCTTGGCGCCTGGTTTGGTGTTGTCTGGGTACAGAGGGCAGATTCCAATCCCAAGACTCTGCAGAACAAGACCGGGTTGACGCCCACTGAGACCAGCCCAAGTACCGGGGAGTCTGAAGGCGGACCTCAGAGCCGTGCTGAGGCTGCGAGCTCACCATCTGATGAGGACAGCAGCACACAACCCTCGTCACCAGCGGTCAATGCATCCGCAGTGACCCCGTCGGATTGCCCTCGAACGCCCAGAGCCGACGCGATGACTAGGGCTGAATTGAGTGTATCCGTCCCAAACAACTCCAGTTCTCAAGACGATCTGCTTTCATCTTCTCCCTTCCGTGGTCTGGAATCCACACAGAACTCGAAAGCTCCGTTGTCTGCAGAAGTTGTCTTGCCTGAAAGCATTGATGAGGAATCATCATTACAACACCATATCCATATCACAAGGCCTTCTCAGACCTCGGATGTTATCGACCTTACCACTCCCGAGTTGACTGAGCCGGCTACCGACGCAACTGCGCAGTCAGCAAGCGAGGCTCTTGCTGCTGCCGGTCGTGCAGCCGACTCAGCTCCACGCCAGACGGTGACAAAACTATCGATTGATTTGAACGGTTCTGCTTCAAATCAGAGTCCTCAGTTCTCTGCAACATCCCTTCGAAGCTATCACGTTCCATCTGTTCGGGCGGACGGAGAGAGTGAAGTACCCATTGCAGTACAGCGTCAAAGCAGTGAGCCTTTACATGATCTCGACCCTGTGCAGGGGTTCGATGCGTTGGACACTACTGGTCAAGCGGCAAACGTGTCCGGCGATCGACGGGGTCTGACACTTGCCAAGGCGAGCCGCGCATCCTCAGCCTTCGGTCCACATCAGCTCCGGCGATCGGATCAGAGCTTTCGCTACAATGCAAATGCCTTCCCGCAGTACGTGATTATGCGTCCTCGACGACCTAGCCAGGGGAGCAGTCATAGCAGCTCAAGTAGCACCGCTCGGAAGTACTTGAGTGGGGGATCAGCCCGAGGAGCATCTCGTCGATCTCTCATCTTTCCATTTGGGATCCCGACGTCGGCACCCGCACCTCGTAGCGAAATTCTTGCACATGGTGTAGCGTTGTCTCCGATCAACTCAGCATCGACGACGAGTCGCCCCCCAGCGCGAAGAATCCTTACACCACGACACTACTCCACAAGGAAGGATACAAGCAAGGATCTTGCGAGCGAGCACCCAATGCTTGACTACTACGACTCAACAGAGGCCGAGATGGCGATCGCCGACGAAGACGTTGAAGACGCTGTGGATGTGGATGAAGCCGCTGAGGCCGAGGCCAAAGGGGCTGAGGCGCTCTTCGAGGTCAATGCAGCCGAAAAACCCATTAACCGTCAACTAGATACGCTTCCTCACCCTACAAGCATTCCAGCTCCAGATATTGTCTCATTTGAACCCACTCTACGTGGTGTGCTAAGGCGAGCAGGAGCAAAGAAAAGGAGAAAAAGTCGAGCACGCCTCGCACACCGTGCGGCATCTGCGAATCTTCCTTATACAGCGGGTCAAACCGTTCCTTTTGCCGCGTCTCCGACACCATCCAATCCGCCACTGGCTGCAACGCAAGATTACCAAAACGAGGGCTCAAACACCGTAATTCCGGTTGATGCCCTCGTTGACCCTGCTTATGTCTCACTTGCAGATGCAACTCCACTTGGCCTGATGAAACCAAAGAAGCCGATCTCTAGGGACCGTCTTTCGGATATCGTCAATTTCTCGAGCATGAATCAAAATGCAGACCGACCCCCACTTGCATCACCCAAGCCACGCCGACGTCATAGCATCACGCGTATCACAGCCCGCATGAATAGTCCCTTTATGCGTGGCTATCCACAACCCGAGCAATCTCCCCCTGTTGTTGATCCAATCCGCGTGCCAATGAGCGCTTATGCGATGCCCCCGACCCCAAGCCCAGCTCAATTGGAAGAGGCTGCTCAATACCCCACTAGTGCACGGGGTCTGACAGAGCAGGAAGCAGATGTCGTGGCTCATCAGGTAGGGCTCGGTGGTCCGGGTTCTTCACGTAGAACGCAGCATTTACTCGTCGACGTTGATGATAGCTGTGCACATGTAACAGGATCAGCCTATAAGCAGCCCAATAGTCCGACTTCGAGTTCTGGCCAAGGGCGACCATCATCTCGCCGGTCAAAGCTTGCGTCGGTCACCCGTCTGCTTGACAACGCGCAGTATAGCGATTTTATGAAGACCTCGATGTACGCATCAGAGCTCGAACCTCAGTCACACGGGATCGATGACGCACGTTCACACCAGATGCTTCAGCTACAACAACAAGTATCCGTCGACAACATGAATGATCGTGATGATTATTCCGTTGATTCGATGGGCCAGTACAGTGAAGTTGGCTCGGTTCGTGCTGACGGCGAGGTAATTGACGAATTCCCTCTGGATTCTCCCGACGGTATGCCTGATGGGCCAAGAAAGAACTTCGACTTAGGAACCCCAGACACTGAGGCGTTTATTCACGAAACAAACGTCGCGAAGGCTAAGCACATCATGAATATTCCAAGCACCGCTCACCTGCCGACACGCATGACTTCTCGCGGGAACTCACGAGTCGTAGCCCCGATCGATGTGACTCGCCCCACCCCAACGCAATCCCTAGACCATGGTGACATGACCGAATCCCAATTTACCTCGATTCCCTCACCATTGCCTGAGGTCTTGCCAACCGAGGATCACTCTCCACAGCCAGATGCAACACCTCCGCTGACCAGTATTGGCCATGAGAGCATCCGATCAGTCCACTTTGACTTGGCTGGTGTGCCGAAACCTGGGGAAGCCATACCAGAAGGCGTTGAGCCTGAAGCCAAGATGGTAAGCCCAGAAGCTGTCAGTCGTCGGGCAATTGGGCGTGTCCAGCTGAGTGCGTCCGATGGTCTCAAAGCGATTCTACGGGATGGAACAGTTGAACCCTCGGATGCTGGATCATCTGATAAACGCTCCCTTGGCATGTACCGCGTGAAATCCGACCATGAACATGACGGCAGTGAATCTCATCTTGATTCACCCAGAGAAATCGAACAAGAATCAATGCGCCGCGAAAGAGGTGCCCAAATCCTGTCAGCCAATCGTGCTGCCGCACTTGCGCTCGAAGGTCAAGGCGGTTCTGAGGTGGGTGAAGTGAGAAGAACGCCAGATGATGCAACCAGTGATGGTATGTCTTTTGACTCGGGTCATAGCCAGAAGAGTGAAATCCCGAACCACAGACATACCCACACATCCATTGGTATCAATCCTGCAGATAGCCCTTCTTCACGCCTCCGAGCTCTGCGTGATTCACTCCACGAGGCAGTCTCGGTGACAGCTCCACCTTTCGATCGACCATTCACTCCACGCAAGCGTCACATCAGTGTTTCACTGTCACAGCGTCCGACCGATGGGAGCTGGTCTGTGCAAGAAAGCACGCCAGGAGCACAGACTGGCCGAGGTTCGCAACCATTCAAAGTGGATTCTCCCTTTTACGGAGCCAACCAAGAGCCGGCATCAGCAAACGCTCGGGACCCCGACACGATCGACCACGAGTTGCCGTCTATTCCGGCGCCTAATCCTCCATCAATCGTCTCTCCGGCACCCTTCAAACTCACACTCAATGCCAGACGTGGGGCAAGCCAGACGCCAGTTCTAGGGTCTGCTCCATATCCATCATGGGGTTTACCACCACTACCAACCGGAACTCAGGCCGAGCCATCTCGAACAAAATCAACACAGACGAGCGCTAACCACCAGCCCCAACGATCAGGCCTGGCAGAGATGCTGAGGGGTTTGGGGTCATCAACTTTGACTTTGCAGGAGATCGAAAGCACCGCGATTGCTGCCGTCCAGGCTGGGCGCCTCTTGGTCTCCCCTTGGTTCCCGCATCTTACCTCAGTGCCGCTTCTTTCACGAGTACAGTGGGCTCTGACTGAAGTGATTGGCTCAGGTGGCCCACTTTGTGTCTATTTCATGCGCGCGTCATATGGTGATGCGTTATTGAACCGACGTATTCGACTGCGACAGGAGCATGCCAAGTGGCAATCCATCCAGGATTCAAATTTGTGGCAGCAGCAGCAGCAGCAACAACAACAACAACAGCAACAGCCACTACCCCAGCAACACGCTGCTTCGGTCGCAGTCACGTCAGACCTTGGTGAGATCGTTTCGGAGCGTGACTTTGACGATACAAGGTCCGTTAATTTGTCATGTATGCGCGCTCTTAGGAAGGCTCCTGCAGCAGCAGCGCTTGGTCCACTGACGACACTAGATCTAGCACGCGCCGGGCTTTTACCTGAAGGTTCTCAATCCGGCAGCGAGCCTGCTCTTAGCACACAGGTCGATAACAATGTGCTCGACCAATACCGATCATTTCCTATCGTAGCTTTCGCGTCAGCGTCAGAGGCCTTATCAAAGATGTTGGAGCACGCCTTCAAACAACCCTTCGAATTCAGTGAGATCGCCACAAAATTCTTTACCAAGATGGCTTTGGATGAGGATCAGCAGCTTTTCACCTTGGGCGCAGATAGCCTGGCACCATCGCATTCTTATCCAGGCGTACCTCTTTTTGAGCCAGGGCCGGGATCACCGAGTCACACTCGGCGCTTATCCACGCCAAGCCATCTGCTTATTGCACCTCAGCACGAAGACGATACAAAGGAATCACTCCAACCGGGCAAACTCATTGAAAGTGCACTCTATGATCCGGCTACGACGGCACCGTTATCAATTCCTGCGCGCTCACGTGCTCGTGGACAAAGCCTTAACCGCAGCTTCCTGTTCAGCAGTGGACCATTCCCACATTTGCAACTCGGGACCTGGCAGCCGCCAAGACTGCTTCGAGCGGTGTCTCCTACAGCAGAGATTGACCGCATTCTGATTGAGGCCACCCACTCGCAAGAGTTTGACCCATTCGCGCTCACAGTCGAAACAAATGGTGCACCCCTGTACGCCCTTGCGATGCACTTGTTTTACGTGCACGGGTTCATCCGACCCACTTCGGAAACGCTTGCTGTGACGGTTGCTGACGCTTCGTACCGATACCAAGTGGAGAATCGAGCCCAAGGCAATCAACCCTCGACACAAACAGGAGTTTCATCCTCAGCTTCGGATCGACTCTCAATCGGGGCCAACTCCTCAGCACCGGCCTCAAAACCATCGATTAATTCACCTGAGTTCCCTGGCTTCAGCATTTCGAAGGTTTCTCGTTTCTTTGCCGAAGTTGAGGCGGCATATATTCCTAGGATCTATCACAATTCGATACACGCCGCAGATGTATTGCAGCATTCGCACCACCTCTTCACTTCTCCGTTACTCTTCCTAAACACCCTGAGCAAGGAGGACCTTAACGTCTCACCTACACCACCAACGTCCACCGTAAATGCTCCAAATGGCTCTGGAACAGAATCTGCGGCTGGTACTGCATCGGAGAGGCATTCTACACCCCTAGCAACTGCCGATACTTATCCGCTGTATCCTTTCTACTCACAGGCCATGACGGCTGGAGTCGTTGCCGGTGCGCTCAATCGTCCCGGGTGCGTTGGTGCGACAGGTCCCGACGCCAACGGTCCTCAAAGCCCCTCCCCAAAGCGGACTTTGCTCGACTCGATTGCTGGGCCTGCAACCGTGACATCACCTGTGGCAAGTCCAAATCATTCTCGTAGACGAGCTTCAGTTGCGGAGTTTACGAAGCTCGCACCATCAGCAGTGGTATCCGCACCTGAACCTACTCAGATTGAATTGTCCCGTGCCCCCTCTAAAGTTAGTAGCCACACGTTGCTTCCGGACGCAACTGCACACAGACTGGCAATCGGGGCTGAAGCACCTCTGATTCAGTCTGTTCGCGGTGTTATCACGCTTCCTCCCCCGGTCGCAGCTACTGCCGCTGCAGCCATGTCTGCGATTCCATCTGCATCAACTACTAGTAACGAGCGCGCAGAGTACATCGATGGAACTGTTCCATCACCAGACGCCCAGACCCCCGCTCCGGCAGGGCAATCGCCAGGAGGTTCGCCAGCTGGTACTCATAATAATGCATCTTGCACCGTTACCGCAGGCTCACTCTATCATATTGACCAACAGAGGGGGAAACAATCCATCGCAACCGCGGCAGCGAACGCTCGCGAATCGAGTTTCAGTCGCCTCGAACTGCTTGCGCTTTTGATTGCTGCAGCAGTCCATGATGTTGGGCATCCTGGTACAAACAATGCGTATCAGGTTCAGAATCGCACGTTCTTGTCTTCATTGTTCCAAGACCAGCATGTCTTGGAGCACACACATGTCGCCACGACGTTTGCCATTTTAAGACAACCGGCGTGTGATTTCCTCTCGGAGCTGCCCGCAGAAGAAGCCGCGCAAGTTCGCAACCTTGTCCGTGATCTTGTTCTTGCGACTGATCTGGGATCGCATCGCGACTGTGTAACGGCAGTGAATAACATGATAAACAAACCCCTGGGCGCAGACTACACGAGCAAGGAGGACAGACTTGCACTCATGAAACTGACCTTGAAGTGCAGCGATGTAGGACACCCAGCACGCCCCAAGTCAACGCATATCAAGTGGAGCGAATTGGTCTCTGAGGAGTTTCACCAACAGGGTGATAACGAGCGAGTTCTCAAGCTCCCAATTTCACCTAACATGGATCGAAGTACCTTCGACCTTCCCAAAGGTCAGATTGGTTTCATCGAATTCCTTGTTCGCCCCCTGTTCGAGCTTTTGACAACGAACGCGGCGATGCAGCGCGTGCTGGTCGCAAGAAGGCGTCGACTCCGTGCTCGAGCACAGAAGTTAGGCCTTGATGTCAATGAAGTTGTGGCTGAGGTGAGAAAGGGCTCTGGAGAAGACGAGGAGGACGTCATGGAGCTGCTGGACCATGCACTTACACTCGTGCAGCAACAAGTTCAGGATGGTAATCCTACCCCGCCTACGCAACTGCTGCGGCTGACTTCAACTGCGGTGAAGCCTACATCGTCAGACACTCAAGATGGTCAAACATCGCCAGGAGGACAGCCAGGTTTGCTTCAGAGTGAAGCGACGCGGGTGAGTAAGATCCAGGCACTCCCTCCATGGCTGGCCTATATCCAGAGCAACTTGAACTATTGGAATCGCATCATCACCAGGCGTGCAGAAGCGAAGGCAAATGAATCTGACAAGGGCTCTAGCACGACAAAGCCTGCGGAGTGATGCCAGCGCGATGCCTGGCCTTCGGTTTCACGGCACCCTCACCTCATATACCTGAATTCTTCTGGCTTCCCATCGACTGACTCCTTCCTATTTATATCTCATTACTCCAGTTATTGCACACACTCTTCGCATGACGAAGAACATATCTATCGCATTGTTTCAACTTGTCATTAGTATCATAATCATCAACGTAGGTTCTGATGATGGCTCCTGCATTTGGTTAAGCGGTTAAGTGTCGCTTCACCTTTCGCTTCTTATACAAGCATTGATCAACCAGTCTAAACTAGTCTGCAGTAATCTGTTCCCAAGAAGCAGCAATTCCTCAGGTGTTTGCATTAACCCTATTCATTTGCATGGCAAGTTTTAGAGTAGTCTTATGCGTTGTAGTTCGATGGAACCCAATTAGAGGTAAGTCAGCCAGTCCACACCACTTAGTCTTGCGTGGTGATCCACTCTGCATGCTGAAAGTCTTTGCAACTATAGGTTCCATGACTACATTTCCATTCTTTCCATTCCCCTGTTCCGCTAGTTACATCTCCCCACTCTTATTCCACTCCACCAATTACTCCCCTTTGTCTTTAATCCTAATCCTTGTACCAATGTCAAAGCATAGCATTCCAATATAACCGGTTGCATATTATAAGACGCTATTATATGCAACCGATGACAATCAAATACACGCATGGCCCACCTTCTTCATCGTTATTCACTTGCTATTGTATGCGGTGTGGACGGATCCATAGTCTCGGAGCAAATCAATCAAGCGCTCGTTCCGCTTTAGCAGCGGAAGCAGCTGCTAAAATTCGGCTTGCAATTCTGTTATAGAAGTCATCTGCACAATGTGACGTCTGGATCCACTTCTTTGGTCTTGATAGTCTGTTCACGATTTCAATATGCTGTTCGAGAAAGCACTCAACCCAAGGATGCAGCTCAAATCGACCGTGCGGGAGTTCGGGTATGTTTGGCATCCTAACAAGTTTAGGGATAGCAAGCAAAGGGAACCACCCCCAAGCTACATGCTCTTCAGAGAGTGGAGGCTGGAAACGAATCTTGGCTCGAGGCGGAATCTTGCAGAGATACAGCGTATACCGCTTGGTGTCGAAGGTGCGGTAAAGGTTGTGGGCTGATATGACTTCAATGGGACTTGGAAGCGCTCCGAGCTCTTCTGCAGCTTCGCGAAGGGCTGCTCTCCATGTGGGCGAGTTAACACCGAACGTGTAGTGCCTATTTGTCAACTTGCGGTTTTGTTCGTACAATGGCAATGGCACAATGTCGTTTGAGGTACGTGCTGATGCGTGCATCGCTTCATTTAGACTATTACTCGAGGACTGTTGGGGTCTTTCGTCAAAATCTTCTCCATCTATCTGACCTCCAGGGAAGTCCCATGTGCAATCATTGCGTACCGAGTTTCTTAGGAGCAAAAGCACCTCCCCATCACAGTAAAAACAAATTCCCGCACAGAGCTTGTCGAGTTTCGTAGGGTTGACATGTAATGCAGGTGTGTGTACAGCTGCGGTCGACTGCGGTTTCGTCGCCACTAATCCTTGGCTCTCTAAGCGTTCGCTACGAGTGCCCTCGGTACCTTGACGTGACCGTCGGACTGTCATCGGATACTGCGACTGTGCAGGTGGTGATGAGGCTCGCGGTTCACACATCTCGCATAGCCCGCAACAAAGGCTGTTACAACACATGCAAATGAAGCTTCCAAGCCCATCGCAGCAACAGGAATAGCATCCACAGCTGTCGCTACTGCTCGTGCTCGACGTCTCCCTTTCGGCCTTGCGACTCTCAGACTCTGTAGATGTCAGGGAGGGGCTCTGGGGGTCAGAGCTCTGAGCCTCCGCTGGATTAAACCACGCTGTCAGGTATCTCCACAACTGCGCAACACGGGCGCCACATCCTGTCGAAGAAGACCCACTTGATGCGATTGAACTCCTGCGCAACCGTCGTAGGCCTTGGACCTTGCTCTCCTCGTTGTAACCCTGTGGCCTGATTGAGGGGGTATTTGGGGCCAGCAGTGGTGTAGACTCGCTGGGAGCTCGAGATACATTCGCTAGCACACGATCCTCATCAATCTGTATCCTTAGATCCGCGACATCATGCGATGATCCCGATCCTAGTCCCGAGGACATGATGGAAAAGGGTTGTCGAGGCTTTCAGGCATAGGCAGCGAGTGCCAAGGAATCTATACAAAGATCTCCAATACTATCAGTTGTGATCAATCCTTTGCCCAGCTTTACAGACTTGTGCACGACGTGAGATGTGGTTATTTGGTAAACCGGAAAGTGTTGGCGATCAGGTTCCTGAGAACCTCAGAACCAATAGTAATCAGACGTACGATGGGTGGGGTATAACCGAGATACAGGCTATGTGGATTGTCTCAATGGTATAATCTTGCACGCTGTTTATTTGCGCAGAGGATAAAGTTCTGATGGTTCTGCCAAGAGCAGCAATAAGCCTAATGTAGTAGAATGCAGGTTCTTCTATACAAAACACATGCCGGTGACAAAGTTGAGGCGGAAACAGTATAGGCTTGCAAGTTGGGAACAGAGTGATGAGTCTGCCCTGGTCTTCTTTCTTAGCCTGGACCGTATCGTTGATTCTTCTGAATCTTGCCTTGCTGCTGAAGTGCGTAGCGACGCTTCTTGCGATCTTTGTTGCGCTCGGCGTGCTTCGCAGCCTCTGCTGCCTCCTTCGCCCTGCGTGCTTTCTTCGCTTGCTTGTCGAACTTCTTCTCGTTTGCCTCGCGTACCTTGCGCAAAGCGTTGAGCTGGCTGAGCAGCTGCTCTGCACGAGTGTCTTTCTTCTCGCCGAAGATCGCGCGAGGATCGTCCGCTGATTTGATCTCCTTTCGCTTAACGACCTTGGGCTTATACTTGAAGGGCAATGCCTGCTTGAGCGCGGTCGGCATCTGCTTGTGCTCGAAGATGGGATCAACACGCTCAATGGGCTTATACTCGCTGTCAGGCTTCTGGATGAGCGGAAGCTTAAGGTCTGCACGAATCTGGGCAATGCGGCGCATACCTCTCCATGCAGTCTTGTCACGTAGCAAGTGCGTGGAGACAGGGTTATAATACTCGAATGGCTCAACCGTCGTCCAAGTACGGCAGAATACGATGTCTGACATTAGAATCTTGTCCTCGAATGTCGCTCGGAAAGTGCCTTCGCGTCCTTCACGCAATGCCGCCTTCTTGATCTGACCACGGATGCCAGAGACAGTGCGGATCTTGGCTCCTTCAAATTTGGCAACTTCCAGGGCAGAAGAGAACATGCCTTCAATGAAGGCAGTGTTGCGCATGATCTTGAGTGGGTGACCGACAAGCTTAAGCTTCTTGACGATACGGATCTTCTTGTCCACTTCTAAGACAGTACCCGTACCTGCAACTCTGAACGACTGCGATACCTTGCCTGAACCATTGTAGACGTTTTGGAAGCACATCATACCCGAGTTGGGTGGTGTCACGGGTCCATAGTATGTGGCATGGCAGTGCATGTGCTCAGGAGTATACTTCAAGAAACGGTTGCGCTCATTGCGGTCCTGAATGGAGAAAATAGGAATCGATTGGAAGCGACGCCAACCCATGGAGAAGACCAATGGATCATTGCTCTTTAGAAGCTTCTTGTGCCAGCGGTGCTTCTTCATACGAACATGGATAAAACCAAGGTTTTGCTCAGTAGGAAGAAGGGCACCAACCAAGATAGGGAAGCGACGATCATAAAACTCAGGGAACTCGCATGGGACATGAGTTAGCTGCAGTCGCACGTAAGAGCCAGGGATGGCACCTTCAAGCAGGAAGCGATCGTGAGCACTGAGAGACTCGAATTCTGCTCGGTTGACGGCCGTCTTCTTCGCTTGCTGTGCCTTCTGGTAGGCAAAGAAGTCGAAGTCCTCAGCCTTTTGGTCATCGAATCTCTTAGCCTCGCGTGGAGCGCGACGTCCCTTTTCTGCACTATCAATCTTGTTCTCGAGTTCTTCCATGAACTTCAGCTTGAGCGCAACCTTGGCTTTAAGTCGACGTTCCGCAGCTTCTTCGGGTGTTTCGCCTGGCAAGATTCCACCTGCACCTGATACGGAGATATCTGAGTCGTATTGGGCTCCCAAGTCCTCGCGGGAGATGCCATGGCCATCATCGCCGTAGCCAGTGCCAAGATTCTCATTCTCATCAACGAATGCCGTGCCGGCGTCTCGGATCGCGGCTCGAGCAAGCTCCTCCGCACGCTTGCGGGCGCGCTTGGCATCGCCATCACGAGTCATGAAGGCGCTTTCGTCCAATGCAACTTGGTCGACAACGAGAGGCGCGACAGATTCTTCATCACCCATGCCCTGCGAGTCTCCCTGCAAACCGGAAGCACCTGAGTTTGGTTCGCTCCAATCACCGGTTACAAACCTATACTTGAGTAATTCGGCCACGCTTCGGTCCTCCCAACGCTTCATTTCGAATTCAGTCTTTCCACTGATTGAGCGGTCGGCTTTATCCCAGTCTTCTGCACGCTGCTGACGGATCCTCGCGCGAGGGACGAAGAAATCGTCACCGGAATCGCTGTCTGAGTCACTGCCAGTCTTGAAATCGGACTTTTGAGATGTCTTGGAGGCGGACTTGTAGTTTTCAACATCATTACCATTGCTATCTTTGCTGTAGATCATATCCGCGATATTGGCAGTTTGCTTCCTAAACCGCTCGATGGCCTTCTTCTCCATATCTTCTTTCCAGCGGGCAGCGTGCATGCCTTGTTCGTCGTCATCATCGGCGAACTCGTTGCCCGAGAACTCTTCGACTCCATCATCATCAATACGGGGTGCACCACGGACACGCTTTCGTCGATGCAGCTGACGCTCAATGTCGTCCTCGTCATCGTAGTCAACGGCATCCTCGTCCTCTTCACCAAGGTCGTCCATGTCGTCCTCTTCATACTGATCGAATGAGTCCTCGTCCTCCTCAAATTCTTCCATCTCACCAACTTCCTCAGGATCGTATTCTTCTTCTGTGCGCATCTTGGTCTCCTCATCACTATAGTATCCGTCGTCGTCGTCGTCATCATCATTCTCAGGACTAGCTTCCTGATCTTCATCATCCTCTATGTCATCATCGTCATCGTCATCATCATCAGTATCGTCAGTGTTGCCTTTCAGTGAGGCCATCAGCGAGGCCTCATTTCCGAAGACAATCTGACGGCGAACACGACCATCTTCACTGCGGACTTCTTTCACTTGCATGCGATTATATACATCATCATCCTTGCCAAACTCATCGAGGAAGTCGTTCTCGGAATCAGAGCCATCCCCATCCTGGGCTTCATCATCATCGCTTTCAGGAACGTCGCCACGGTCGACTTTTTCACGCTCCTTTTCCAGGTGTTCAAACTGGCGCGCGGTGATAGCGTTTCCACCCTTGAAAAGGGTGAGAGCGAAATCACCCTCAAGCATTTCGTCAACCTTCTCACCACGGAATTCCTGCAGCGTGCGGACCATCTGCTCACCCTCGGACGTAGGGACGACAGGACGACTGGGAAGGGGCTTGCGAGTGGGCTCCTCAGTGGGTGGCGCAGCGCGTGGCTTGCTACCTGCAATAATATCGTCGTCATCATCATTTGGAGATCCCTTGCCTTTGCCGACCTTAGAGTGCGAGGAGCCGGCAGAGTCGTCGGCTACAAGTAATTCTGAAGGTGTATACGTCAGCTTGGAGTCCTTAATGGTAATGTAGACAGCATCTTTGTCGAAGACGACGTTGCCGATATCTGCCATTGGTGCGTAGATCTGCCTGTCCTTCTCCTTGAGCGATCGCCGGATCTTCTTGCCATCGGCCGTAGTGAATTCAGGTTGTGCAGTTGGAAGAGGATCAGCGATGACCTGTAGGTTATCAACTGCGAAGTCACCGACACCGGCGATGTGTACGTTTTGCCCAGGCTTGAGGTGCGTGCCGCGTACATAGCCATAGAGGGTAATCGTTCGATCGCACTTAGGGTTTTTGTGGATCAGCGCAGGAGGCGTCAGATCTTCCATACGGTCGGCGAGGATATAGGCATGGGAGTTGCGCCAGCTCAGAGGTCGGAACTTCATCACAGAGATGAACCTTGCTAAGTTGGTAATATCGCGCTTCGAGTACTTGCCGTAGACGAGTCCAGAGAGATAGAACAGCTTGGCACCGTCACACACCTCCGTCCAGAAACGATGCTTGAGGGTCTTCTTCAGCAGTTTGAGAGACTTACTCTCACGGTAGTGATCCAGATGTGTGAGGATCCCCATAACCTTGGGGAAACCGTGTGTTTTGAGAATGTTCAGGAACTCGAAAGTCTCCATCTCGAAACCGAACGATGCATCAATGAGCATTAGCACGAGGTCTGCAGCCTTTGCGATGTCGATCATCGCGCTAATGTCGTTCGGCACTTCGATGAGAGTAATGCGGCGTCGTCGTCCGGCAATTACGGTGATGGGACCAGTGCAGTCGGTAAGGCTATATCTTACATAGTGCTTCACAAGCGACTTGATTAGAGTTGACTTACCCACTCCTGGCGGCCCCTGCACTGCAACAAGCAACGGCGGAGGCTCATCCACGGCAGCGCGGTTGGGCATGACTGCGTGCAGCTTACGCTGCTTGACTTCGGCAGCATACCGGCTATTGAGATTCGCGCGGATCGCCGACGCAAAGCCGAACGCCTTGGGATTCTTCTGTTTAGGTTGAGGCGCCTGCTTCGCGAGCTTCTTGAGCCGCTTCTTCTCGGCCTTAGGGCCGGCCTGGCGTGAGCGATGCGCCTTGTTCTTCTGCTCGCCAGCGTCCATCTTGAGGCGTTTTGCGGGGCACTCTAGGTTGGACTAAACAAAGCGAATCACAAGGCGTGTCAAGCGTGGTCAACGGGCTCGGGAACTCCGTACAACGCGTGCCAAGTCCTCCAAACGAGCGTAAGAGGTCTTGTTTCGGTTGAAAAAACCGAGGTTTTGCACAGTTCTAGAGGATAAGTCGGTGTCAAATGGTAAGTATTAATGTTAGCATACCAGTATAGACTCGGTGGACTTAATTAGCAGCATGCGCAGTTCGTCACAGCTGCAGTTTTCAACTTGTCGCTTTACCGCATTTTTCCACGGCATTTCCCCTGCCCAGCGGTCCTTCCACAGTCCCTGCAGCGCAATGAGCAGTCAGACTCATCATGTGCCGCAGATATAGGGTTACCATCGCGGGACGCACCCATGTGAGATGTCAGGATCCAATCATACGGAGTCGGGTATGGGTGGCAGCCCTCTAAAGCCTGGTTTCCAGCACTACTCGCCGAAACTACCCAGGCTGATTCCGGCGGCTCTAAGCGTATTGGTTCCAAATCGCTGGATATACTGCTGCCAGGGCATGACCGCGCGAAATACCGCTTTTCGGGCTCAGAAGCGTTCATGTGACGCGTCATATGGAGATCTCGACGATGTGTTGATTCTTCGAGAAGACCGATTTCCGGGATGTTCCAGCTCATCGAGCACTCGTCAACGCATGTCCAGCTGTAGCAGCGTAGCCCTCGCGCGGGCAAAGCCAATCGCAGCCCGTCGCGTCTATCGCGTGCGTATGTCCGTCTCTAGGCCCACGAGAAGAGGCCCGACGAAGGGGGTGGAAAAAGTCTCAGAGGATAGTTGTTGGGTTATAGAAATCGCAAGGGGGTGAGATATGTGACGTGCGCAAACTATCCCATTTTGAGTAAAACGATACGCCAACTTACTTAGTCAACCTATAACTGGCCTTCCCCCATCCTAATCCCACGCTTTGTAGAGCTTCTCACTCCCCACAGCTCAAATCCTGGCTACCCTCGCACAAATCGCGTCAGAACATGAGTTCCAGAGTGGGTACGTCGATGGATACTATACCCTTCCATCACGCGTGAGATCTACCATCGTATGGGCTAAAATTCAATGTGTGTCTTTCGCGATAGCATCGAGAGCTCACCTCAAACATCGTTGTCCCCCTCCTATCTAGCCGCGACGAACGTGGTGGATGCGCTGCAGAGCACCTTCCTGAACAAGTCATACATTCCCAGTGTGAAGACATGCATCACTACACTGAATCCGATCCTCCTGGGCGGTGATCCCAATGAGCTCAAGGCACAAATCGACACAAAGCGTGCACTCAAGCTGCTGCAACTGGCACTGAGCACACTCGAGACCGGCTCGCTCGAGAGCAGTATCGAAGAAGAGCTCAAGTCGTTCCAGGAGGCTGCCAATGTCTTCGTGGGACTTTATGACCTGCTTTTCTGCATTGCACGTGACCGCATTGACGACAGACGTCTTAACGAAGACCTCAAGAAAATGTACCTCGCGCCTGAGATTGTCCAGGCAATTCTCTTTGTGTTCGCAGAGAAACGTGCCTCGCTCGAAGAGGCTGCACGCCAGCGACGCGTCGTACTCGCTGGTCTTCAGAGGTTGGATTGGCGTGTCGACGTCGCTATCTCGTCAGCACAGCTGAATCGTGTGTTCAAGCCTACTGTTACATTCCAGATGACACTCGATGATGGTCGTATCCGGACGTTCGAATCCAGTGTTGAAATGTTCAACCAACTCCGACACAAGGTCGCTAGTATGCTTGCTTCCATGCAGAACATTGAGCAGCATCCTACTCTCAAGCGCTTGATTGATTAATTAGTCTGTGGGTCTTAAGTAGAAACGGGTAAGCCAATAAACTATGTTGTGCTGTATTCCAGACTAGTGTACATCACTGGATACCGCTATCGCTCTGTCGTTAGCCGTCGTCGACGTCGCAGATCCGACAGCTGCGCAGTAACCTCGTCTAAATTAGCCAAGTGTCGCATAGTTGGACGACCGTGAGGGCATGACCATGGGCACTCCATTGAATTCATGTGTCGAACAATTTCCTCCATTCTTGCGTGCTGGAGAGGCATTCCAATCATGACCGCAGAGCGACATGCGCGAGATGCAAACATTGCATCAAGCTTGGGGATTCGCAGAATCGGTCGGAGAGGTCCATCCTCTGGAGCATTATGGGCAGACTTTCCTGACTGTCGCCTGGCAGTCTCAAGGGAAAGCTGAGCATCATGCGGGTGGTTCGTGATAAGCTGACACAGCTCTGCTACATCGTCCATCCCAAAGGTATGTCCTTTGCTGTAAGGTACTGATAACAGTTTGAGCTGGGTTTCGCTGCTGTCCGAGGCGCCAGTGTCAGTCCACTCCGCCTCTTTCACCTCGTCAGAAGCCGCACCTTCACTGCTTGCGACCTGAATATTGAATCCATTTAGCGTAAACAGAGGCAAATAAGCCCGGATGATCTCCTCTTCTGCCTTTGTTAGCCGCAACGGCTGAGGAACTAGTAACGGTTGGACATTTATCGGCGTACCAGCTCGTAATAGCTCGTAGCGATACTTCTCGTCGCTTGCATGTTGATCCACAATGAACAGGTGGCCCAAGGATTGACGACTGGGATCACTAGGGCGCAAACGGGTGATAATAAAACCCAGGTTGAACTGCCCCAGAATCTCCATCTTCAAGAAGTCATCCTTCTGAACTGTTAGTGAGAGCACAGATTCGGCCTGCTTCACGTCAAATTCGAGCCCATTATGGGGGAGTACGCCGTCCTTTAAGCTAGTGCCACCTTCGTTTTGGCGGTTTTCTTCTGCCTGTCTCCCCTGAGCACGCTGCTTGAGTTGAGTATTTAATTGGTTGAACCGCTTTCCAAGCCGGTTCCAGTCTACATTAACGACGGTTGTCGCAGGCGCAGAAGTGGTGATGTACTGGTGAATGGCATCGCTCTTGGACATCGTCTCTGGAGCCGGGTTCAGCCGTGGTGGAAGCTTTACCGTGGGCTCAGCATGATCTGTTCTGCTGATGGTCTCCTCTCCATGGTTGGCAAGGCTATCGAGTGTCACCATCTCCACTGCTGGAGGTTGAGGAGGATCGTAGGTCGGAGCTACAACTGTCTTTGGTTCGTGGTGGAGTTCGTGACAATGGTCTTGGCACTCGCCGTTATTCGGAAGATTTTCATGCCGCTCCCCCAAATCATTCATCACGGCGGAACGACGCATTCGTTTGGTTCCCAGTTTCTCATCCAAGATGGAGCTTTCAGCAAGGTCAGAGCTATTGGGGATGGGATTTTCCGTGATACCTTCAAAGATTGTCAGTTGGAGACCGCCGAAAGTCCGGCTCGATTGCGCCCTGAAATCGGAATTGCATGATCCTTCATTATCCTCAGATCTACGATGTGATGAGGTTCTTGACGTGCTCTGTGACTCTCCGAAATACTCGACAAATACAGCACCACCAGTGGATGTTTTGGACTCAGAGCCGGACACAAAGGACGCCGCGCTATGCACGTTGGGAGGCTCGCGCTCGCCCATTGTCATCGCAGCCTCCTCCGCTGGGGCTAAGGGGGTCACTGATTCTTGAGTCTCGAAGTGTTGTGATGCTGCATCGGTTTCAAGGCCATTCGAAGCGGTCTTTCCCACATCATAGGACTTGTCCTCATCTGCCGATGCCACACTCTTTGTCTCGTCTGCGTTAGACATTTGAGTGCTTTGTGGGGTCATCTTTGTCATTTGAGTGAGCATCTGGTCAATGCGGATGGTGTTAGCTGGAAGCTGATTTTCGAGTGTCTGATACTTACTCTGTAGATATGTTCGAAGGAACTCAATGAGGTGGGCCTCTTGGTGCAAAAACATCGTTCGTTTGTCGGGCGCGACATTGACATCAAAGGTTCTTGGGGGGAGGGTGAAGTTGAGGAAAACGATTGGCAAGTAGCCGCTCGCGGTGAACTGCCCGCCTCCAACACTATACTGGCGGTAAACCTCATTGATGGCCTTTGCTATCTTTGGAAGTTCAACAGGTCGTCCATTGACGAAGTAGAACTGCCGATCAGCTGTTGTTCGACCACACTTTGGCTGCATTTTGCTAATATATCCTTCGACAGCGCATCCACTAAGAGGATTATATCGAGCTCGAATGGCGAGAGTGGTCGTGTCGATGGCATCATGTTGCAATTCTTTAGACATGGCGAATTGGCTGAACAGTCCTCCTTCTGTGTTGGATTCCTTATCGTCGTCTGAGGATGCAGAGGTGGGGGGGAAGAGCCCCGCACTGCTGCTAAATTGGGAGTTGAGAATCTGGTCATTCAACCGGACTGCAGCTTCACCCAGGTCCTTGATACTCAGCGGCTCCAGCTTCTCCGCCTCCTTCGCGCCATACAGCTTGGTAACGTTATCAAGAATACTAGCCGCGTTTCCATCAGTTGAAATAAGTAGCTCTCGTCCACCAGAGCTGGCCATGTGCGACATGTGAAAGCGAACTCCTGTGGAGATGCATGCATATGCTTGCATCAGTGTAACCATCTTACTGAATTCGGTTGCGGCTGACTTGAGAAAGGCCTTTCGACGAACTGGAAGTGTGTAAAACAGATCCGTGACGGTCACCGTAGTACCTGGTTCCTTTCTCGCTGCGGGCATCTGCTGGACCAACTTGCCGTCATGGTCATATACAAGCTTCATACCAAAGTCCTGCCCACGCTTCATCGTCAACACAGTGAGCTTTCCCAATGCACACAACGAGCTGAGCGCTTCGCCTCGGAATCCGAAGCTAGATACGGTCTCCAGGTCAGAAAAATCGTTGATTTTCGAGGTCCAGTGCTTCAAGGTTAGAGCCTGATAGTTCTCCTCATCAATGCCAATCCCATTGTCTGCGACCTCGATCATCGAGGCACCATGGTCCTTGAGGCGGATTTCGATGCTGGTCGCCTTTGCATCGAGACTATTCTCCACAAGCTCCTTAACCGCGGTAGAGAGATCCACTACAACTTGGCCACTGCAAATGCGATGGACGGAGGCCGCATCGATGGCTCGGATGGCCATGGGCGAGGAGTTTGCGGTTTTGGACATTTGCCTCGGGAGTGGTAGAGCTCAACTTCGGTGGAAAGGTGAGGCTGCAGAGCTGACAGAATTGCGGCAAACAGCTTGAAAATCAGCTAGAAGCACGCAAACAATGTTGAACTACTGAGAGACAGCATGCAACTGGGAGTTTCACAGTGCCTGGAAATGTAACTGGAATTGGCGGGACACTGCCAAGGAATGGCGTTTTCAGGGGCGTTCTCCGCGGCCATATGCAGGACTCGCATAGGATAACTGGAGTAGCTAGCGAAAAGGCGCAAGTGTTTTTATGAGAGGCAGATATTCCATACAAGTCATGCGAGACGCTGAAAGCCCTCAAAAACCAGCTTGGTGGCAAAAGATCCTCGAGTTCGTCACACTACCACAAGTTCGAGATCTCGCGGCGAGTCGCCCCCAGGTCATATCACTTTGAAAATCTCAACACAAGACGCCTTATACACATCAAATATTGAGATGAATATGTCACAATCCAGTGGCTAGTCTCCAACTCTCACTGATCCACGAAATGAAACGATCAAGTGACGCGGATCACCTCACTGAAGCGGACAAACCAGACGTTCCCGCAAGGTCGCCCTCCGCTGTCAAGACTGCCAGCTCCAACACACCTGTAGCTCCTGCTCCTTGTGTCGGCTCGCAGACCATCGCTGCGGAAGAAGAGAAAACCACCATTGATCACTCCTGGGATGAGGGTGTTGCTCCAGGTTCAGTACCATGCAGCGTGCAAGGGCCATCGCCGTGCCCCAAAAGCAAAGCCAGTTCAAGCACATTGAGCCTATCGCCTGTATCCGGTGTAGTGGATGTCAACGCGGATTCAGTATCGTTCGCATCCCCATCCAAAGCCAAGCAAGTCAGAGATCTGACTGAAGGGTCAAGGCATGGTTCAACCGAGGGTGCTGCCGTAATGAACGATTCAGCCGAAACTGAAACTGAATTCAATTCTGCATCACGTGACGGGTTGCTGAAGATACCGGTTCCTTGTGCTCGTAGCCCGTCCAAAGCGGACGTTGCAGAGCTGTTCAGTGACGAGGAACCGCGAGGTCCGGCTACTCCTGTTCATGGAGGGAGCGCTGCTGGATTTGCCTCTAGTAGCGATACGAGTATAGGAACGCCTACTACTCTCTCGTCGCCCTTTTCTCAGCTGTCATCAGGCTCACAGACACAATCAGATGGACCGCGGCTTTCAATCATTGGGGATGAGTCAGACCTCATTCAACTCATCCAATCGACACGCTGTCTTCTTGACACTAACGAAGTCACTGAAGCTGAGATGTGCGAGGAAGGCAAGATCAACACTAAGGCACAGTTACCTCTCTCTGCGCCACATCATCTCGCGGGCACGGCGACATTGGAATCCATGGGCGAAGGTTCGACCTCATCTGTTTCTCTATCATCAAGGCGGCCGTCGATTCACCAGTCGCTAACAGAACGCATCTCCAGGTATTGTTTAACATTTCTTTTCCAGATTCTAACTTTGATCACCATGGCAACGATTCGCACAGGCGAATTCGCCTCAGCACAACTTGACACCTTTGTTTACCCGATCATTGAGCGAATGCTTGAGCCTAGAGCATTGGCAACCACATCAGTGGTACTCGTTGCAAGTGGCGCTTTGATCTACTTTAACCCTCGCACACTCATCGCAATGACGGTAACATCTTCGGGGCTTGCTGTAGGTACACTCGCAGGCACTCTGTACGTCAGGCGCAGAGGTCTCAGGAATGTGTTGCCACAGTGGGTTCTGGAAGTCGGACAAATCTCACTGCTGGATATCTCTCAGTGGTCATGGACTTCTGGTAACATCACCCAGCTTCTGAATCTGTTTATTCTACCACTGTCTCCCAATGACATGGCTGCAGTGATTGAGAGGCTCCCTCCAGCGTGGCAACGTGCCCTCTTGTTTCGCCCTATTGATTTGCTTCAGAATAGCCCACAAAGTGTAGGCGCGTCCAGACTTACGGGGCCGCGGTTAGAGTTGATGCAGAGCGTTGCTTCTGGTCAAGATCAACCCAGCGGCCACTCAGAACCAACGCCGGTGTCCTCTGGAGCTTGTGCTTCGGGCTGGCTTGATCCACAGCCTGATGCAACACTCGTTGATCTTGCTCGGGAGCTAGCGCCAATGATATTGGCTTCGAACGAAGGAGGGGGAGGTTGCCTTGAATCGAAGGAACCAGTATCCGCATCAACTAAGGCCGAAAGCAAGGCTCTCTCAGAGGAAAGTGATGATTTAGAACACAACGCTGTCCCGCCCACTGTGTTGATTGAGCGATGCACGCAAAGCTTTGAGAAGGCGAGTGCGCGACCGAGAAGAGAAAATAATGACTTACCCGAGGAGTCTAGAAATGTGCCATCCCGCGTTGTGTGGAATTCGGCATTACCCTTCATTGTCGCGGCTCCTGACTTTTTCATGAGGTTCATGATGCGCAGCATATCGCCGCGGATCTACACGGCGCTCTACAATCCACAGGCGATCTCACTTGCCCCACGCAATATGACTCTGTTGCAGTTTGGGATTGATCGGGCCCGATTGGTCATGGGTAGTCCTCATCGCCTGGCGATGGCATTGATGCAACGTCACTCGTTAACCGAAGCAACAAACTATCACGTACGGGACCGTCATGTCTTTGGCACACTTGCTGTAGCAGGCGGTGCAGCTCTGATATACACTCCAGGCTTGGTACCATATTTATGGAGGGCTGCGCGAATGTTCTCGAGCCAAAATGCTCTGCGAGCGAGGAACGTACTCCAGAGGCTCGTCCGGTTCTTTAGGCGAAGGATTCTACTTGAGCCAGCACGGAGTGGCACTACAGCTATGTCTAGTGCAGAAGTGTTGTTGAGGAGTGCGGTGGAGGGTCGTCGTCACGAGCGAGTGATGGCAGACGGGCTACAAACACCTGTCTCTGGCTCTTTCGCTGATGGACTTGTCACTGGTCTGATCGGATTTGCAGCTTCAGGCCTCTTGTATAGTGCCATCTCCACGAATTTCTATTCAGACTTCGCTTGGTTTGGCGACGATGGAAGTCAAGAACAGGATTCCTCGAACCCTAGCGAAGCTGTACAAAGTGACGGAGCTAATTCTAATGCGACAAGACATCAAAGTCTCTCCGCATCGTTGTGGCATAGGGTCAAGACATCAAGGTCTATACGCATAATCATCACTGTCGCGGTGTGGTACTTATGGCTACAAAGAACACGCAACTTAGTCATTCGCCGGTAATCTGTTGGTTCGTTTACGGACCTCCGTTGTTAAATAGTCAACTTATAACGCGGATGCAAGGAGCAAAAATAAAAGTTTATTGCTGCTGCTATTGCTTTAGATGTTACGCTTAGGGACAAACGTGAAAGAAGGCAGCGGGCGTATCGGAGGGGGGTCTCCATCGACCAGCAACGAGATGGGCTGACAAGACTCACAACCTGCCGAACCAGAAACGAAACGAAATGGTGATCGCATTGTCATGGCCATGACCACACAACTTTGGGTCAGGATGAACATCCGATGACGGTGGAATGAGGGGAGGAAATGTCGCAAACCTTCGTTAGGAATCAGGTAGCGTCTTTAGCAGAAATTCAACAAAATTGATGTAGAGGCAGCGCCTCATTTTTAGGATGTTCGTCCGTTTGAGTAGTGATGATAGTGATGAGCATAAAGGATAGAAAAGGGAGGTGATTATAGTTGCAAGGAGGAGGATCCTAATAAACGCGGATGAAGATCCTAGGGAAAATCAGAGGTTTGATTCAGTGTGGCTAAGTCCAAGCCAGCGCCTATTCGCGATTGAGACAGGAGAAAGAAACAACAAGTCAATCTGAAACTCGCGGATTCACGGATTCACATCCATCAGGTTTAAGCGATTGTGCAACTGCGAGAATTAGAGCTCTTTGCGGGCTGAGGTGCAGGCTGGGTGAAGCCGGTGTCCCATTCCTCCTTAAAGCGCTTGAGATCAGCCTCAGCCTGCTGAGCACGCTTGCGCTCGCGTTCAACAGCTTCGCGTTCCTCTTGGAGAGCAGCCATCAACTTCGCGATCTGACTCGAGTCGGTCTTACCCTCAGTCGCGACGGGAGATGCAGGGCCAGTCGAGGTAGCGGCCGCAACAGCGACAGTGGGAAGGCGATCAGGAAGAACAACGTCCTTGATCTTGTTACGGAAGCTGCCAAGCTCAGCACCCGCAGCAAGTCGCTCGAGCGCAAGTGCTTTGTTGCGAGCATCCTCTTGCAAGCGCTCGTTCTCCTGTCGGATACGATCGGCCTCCTCCTGCAAACGCAGCAGTTCCTTCTTGAGCTCAGCATCTGCGGAGACCTTGCCCTGCTTGACTGCTTCGACCATCGCCTGTTGACGTTGCTGAGAATTCTCAGCCTCGCGCCGGCTAAGAGCCTCGATATCGCGTTTAGCCTTCTCAAGTTCTTCTTCGAGACGTCGGCGTGTCAACTCGGCCTCACGTTGAGCAATCTCCAGCTGGTGCATGGTATCCTCACGCTGACGAATCGCCTGTTGCAACTCTTCGTTGAGCTCGGCCGCAGTCTTGCCGTTGACTCGGACCTCAACAGCCTGGCCCGCACCTGCAGCAGCAGCTGCAACCTTTGCAGTGGTTGGGTCAAGGACGCTGTCTTCTGGTGGGGAACGACCACGGACACGGAACATCAGCGAACCAGTTCGGAGCCATTCGAAGACGCGGCGATTAAGATTCTGAATACGGATGCGCTGGCACCAATCGATCTGAGGATTGGCTTGGGGAACATCGCAATCCTTGTACTCGCCAGAAGACTTGTAAACTGCACCTAGAACGTAGTCTTCCTTGTTGAGCCAGTCCTCATACGAGTCGTCCTCTTCCTCCTCACCAAGAGCACGTGCGGTCTCGCGCTTCAATTCACGCTCACGCATGCGAAGCTGCTCAGCCTCAACGTCAACGACCGAGGTGGCAACGAAATCAGGGAACTCGTAGCTAACCTGTACCTGAGTTGAGTATTGCTTGGGAACAGCAAGCGCCTGAACGACGTGGATATCCAAGTCGAGGTACTTGAGCGACTTGACTTCCTCGATGGATGACGCATCGGCAACCTCATCCTCAATATCCTGACTAGGCCAGACGGGAGTAATCTTGACGTGAAGGTTGCCGCCCTGGGAGGTGGACAAGATCTTAATGGTGTTGTCAATTTCCATACCAATATCAATCGAGGCCATCATCTGGCTAGCCTGACCAAGGGTACCGAATGAGCGGCCGACACGGAAACCAGAGTTGGGACCAAAGACAAGTGGCTTGCCGTCACGAATGTTGATAATATTCTGACTGTACTCCTCCATAATAATACCGTACTTGACACGGAAATCGTCCATCTCCCACTCTTCACGACGCTTGGTCTTGTTGTCCTCGAGGATGATGTGAACGGACGCCTGGGTCTCGCCCTGCCAAACTTCCTGTGCAATGCGGATCTGGTAATTGATATCAAGGCCGAGCTCGGATGCGTATTCGTTGGCCTGGCGGACGAATGGAATAGCATCCATAAGATCGTACTGAAGCTTGGCCTTGGCAGTGGCACGGCGCTTGGCACGACGCTCTTCCTCCGCGATACGCTCTCGTCGGAGACGCTCTTCCTCAAGGCGTTGCTGCTCCAGAAGATCTGCCTTCTCACGGTACTTCTTCTCCATCTCCTCACGCTGACGCTGCATTTCCTCGAGCTTCGCGCGGTCCTGGCTGGCGCTGGACTTGAACTCTTCCTCGAGGCGCTTGAGCATCTCTGCCTGCTGACGACGTTCTTCAGCGAGGCGAGCACGCTCCTCCTCTTGTTGACGTCGGAACTCAGCCTCACGCTTCTGAAGCTCCTCTTCAAGCATCTTCTTGCGCTTCTCCTCTGCCTCCTGATCCTCCAGTGCACCATACAATGCAAGCTGCTCACGCATAGCCTCATTCTTGCAGTAGTCATACGTGTACTTAAGGGTTTCCTGATTGGTAACCTCTTCACCTTGGGCCTTCTCGACATCCGGAAGAATGAGGCGGAAGTAGTTGGCGGTACCGATGCGGATACGATCAGAGTGCTCCAAGACACGCTCCTCGCGCACGGTCTGACCGTTCACGACGATGGTAACACCTGTCTCAGGAATGAGACGAACGCTGCCGTTCTCATTCAAGAATGAACACAAAATGCGATTCTTGACACCAATGAGAGGAATGCCGGGGTCAAGATCGGGATCACCACAGGTGACACGCTTGCCCTCAGGCAAGGCGTTAGGCACCATCTCATCGGAGGGGAGGATGCTCAGGAGGTGAGGGTGGTTCTTGATCTCCTGACGACGACGTGCAGCCTCAGCAAGTTCACGCATCTTGACCTCGAGCTCACGCTCGCGCTCACGAGCCTCCTGCTCCTTACGGCGAGCCTCCTCGAGCTCCTTGCGGAGCTGCTCATCAGCCTCGGGGTTCGAGCCAGCAGCCGCACCGCCGGCGGGGGCGCCACTAGCAGTGGCAGCGGCGAGCTGCGCCTCGAGTTCCATGATTCGACGCTGAAGCTTCTGCTCCGCGGTTTCGACAACAGTCTTCTTGGTAGCGAAGGACTTGATCTTCTTAATGTTACTTGCGTACGTGAGCGTGGAAATAGTCTCCTTGTGCTCGGTAAGAGAAGGTGAAACGGCAGCAATCATGATGGTCTTGCACTTACCAGACAGCGCAGAACGCAGCAGACGGGTAAGAGTGACGGTACGCCAAGCGATACTGTTCATCTTAGCGTTACGCTCAGCCTCGTTCTCGATCGCAGAGTACTTACCGACTTCCTGAACGCACTTACCGAGCTGGGTCAGGGAACTGTTAATGGCCTTACCTTCGGCCAAACGCTCGGACATGTAAATAGCGAACTTTTCATCGGTGACAGTCATCTGCTTCTTGTAACGCAAGAAGAGCAACTCCTGGAGCTTGTCCTTGGTAATTTCCTTCACCTTGTCCATACGCTCGGAACCTGCAAGGTCAACGAGCTTCATGTTGGTGCTAATCGTCTGTTTTCTCTCGCTGATCTTCTTAGCCTTGGGGTTGTAGATGGTCTTATCGAAGATCAGGGTGAAGATCGTGTGACCTCGGGAGGACTCAGGGTTAAGACCAGTAGGTGCCTTGTACTGGTTCTCGAAACCCTTGCTAAGCGCAGCGAAGACATCCTCTCGGCATGTGCACGGAACCTTGACGATACCCTTGATATCTTCGTTCATCATTTCGAGGGCCTTTCGGTTGTTCTGGTCGACCTTCTCGAGTGGAAGCAGGTCGTAAATGACGTCGTTGTAAATCTCAAGCATGGTAGCGAACGTCTCGTACTTGATTTCGTTGCCGAACTCGTTGACCTTGGGGGCCTCGGCGATGAGACGGAAAGTACCACCACAAATACGCTGAATGAGACCTTCCATCTGGGGACTACTGTTGACACCGTGTCCAGTCATCGAGAAGGACTTACCAGCACCACTCTGACCGTAGGCGAAAAGGCACACATCGTAGCCTTCCCAGTAGTCTTCAAGCAGCTTGGCACCGACCATGTCGTACAAGTACTGTTGGTCACAGTTGGGGCGATCGGGCTCGAAAACGGCGTTTGGATCACCCATCTGGAATGACCAGAGACACATGTCGAAGTTGTACTTCTTCGGTTCGGTATCGGGATACTCTGCGTCGCACTCGTAGACATACGTAGTCGTATCCCTCATGTCAACGCAACGGACCGCGTTTTGCGCCTTCTCACGCGAGTTGAAGGGTCTGACGCGTACTCCGACCTAGATATATACAAGGAAATGGCAAAGCAGTGTGCAATGAGCGGGGCATTTGGGAGATGCAGAGAGTGTCGCGCGCGAGAGAGTAGAAGAACGCGATTCAGGCTGCGGTTACTCGTTCGGTGACGTACTCTCACAGCAGATTCGGACATGCTTCAGGCTATAGGTGGTGAGTAAATATGGATAGAATGGTATGTTATGAGAGTATGAAGCATTTCATCAAGTTAACTTTGCAAGGTATCCATGCTATATCCCGTTTTACAACTGTGTTCACTCCTATTTCATAGATAATTCACCCTCTCGTGTTGAATATTCCAGCACCCCGCACCGCGGAGCGGGCGGCCGTTACTCGGCATCCTCTGGGCAGACGCGAGAACCCATCCACCTAAGAAAAAATTTGACCATTCCTGGGCAACACTGAGACTGAACCACGACTTGCACATAAACAGAAGAGCTGGCAGTTTAGCGCACAAACAGGTGCCATTGAGAGATTTTCTGGGTGGGAACTGCCTGAGCTGCCGTTGGCTTTCTGATCCAGCAGTTTCAAGTCACAATAAACACGTATTGATGATCAACCTCCCATAATCCCCAGTTTGGAGAGTACACCTCTGAGTACTTCCGGGCGGACAGTGCTGATACCAGCGCACACCTGTGCTGCAAAGTGGTATTCCGGTCGGCATTGTTGCTGTGGACTATCAGGCCTCCTCTCTGTGGCGCAGCTCAAGCCACTCGAGCGTATGGAAGACCCATTTAAGCCTGCTAAACGAGCTTTCTCGCGACAATGTCGACCGGTACACAAGTCACGATTAACGTAGAGCTGAGGTAGGTTTGAGCATATAGTTAGTCGTATCTCTCTAGTATATAGTTAACCGTCGTGCTGAAACCACGGATGACCCTTTCAATTCATCCCAATGGTACCATCCGACTGCTCCCTGGGCGAGGCTCTCTCATGGATGAGCTGGCCTCGCGCAAGACGCCGGTGTGAGCGGCAGCTTATGTGTGTAACTAGCTTGCATGATTGTGCTCTCACTTCTGATGCTACCGTCTCCTGGTTTGCCCAACTTCCTATTCTCCACAGTGGCGGTCTCGAGCTGATCTTCGGCAACAAGAAGTCGCATCAGGTCACTCTGAGCGCGAGCGCTGTCGACGCCGCCGCGCCCGCACAGATACCCATCGTGGATCTACTGAACTACATGAAGGATAACCTTCTGACCGAGCGGCCTGAGCTGTTCCTCCAAAATAACACGGTGTAAGTGGCTTGAGAATGCGATGCTGTGAAAGACACCGCAATGCGCCATCTGCTACGAGACAACGTGCGACATCTCACACAGCGCGCTCGGACTACAATATACATCACTCCCTTATAGACGCCCTGGTATCATTGTTATGATCAACGACACAGATTGGGAACTTGAAGGCGGCGACGAAGCTATGCTCTCGAATGGAGACACCATTTCGTTCATCTCTACACTCCATGGCGGCTAACTGCATTCGGTATACATACAACAGTTAAATTACACGATATCGTTTATGACGTGTTGTGAAAGGGTAATCATATTAAGAGTGACTGAATTACAGGAAACGTGTGGTGATATACAATAATCTCGCGCAGTTGGCAATGTAATCGTATTCGTTAGCTTCATGGGACACACGAACTAATCAGAGCTTGTAGTCCTAGGGTAAGGAGATTGCTGACTGCATGGAGCGGCTCATCGCGTGAAGATGGGAAATACTCTTGAACCGTGAGTAATTCACTTGCCATGACGCACCGATCCATGCATTCGAGAGCGTTGTAGATCACTCCCAGGCCATGTTCACTCAAGCGTGCAGCTCACGAATCGATCAATCCGTTGCTGCTATTTGTGCCTAGGCGTTTGACTGAGTAGCTTGATTTGGGGACAAAATGAAGCAAGAATTGTGGGACAAATGAAGCAAACTCTTCACAGATTACATCACGGAATGCACAAACCTTCGCTGTCAGTCCGAAGGAGAAACCTCTCGGGTTGCTAAGATATTACGATAGAACGTCTCGCTTGTGCTCGAAGAAAAACACTGTACAAAAACTTATCAGTTATCACGGTCTACGGACGCGGGGATGGATACGAATACGCATGGTACGATCCTTGAGTGGTCTGAGGTGGAGCATAAGGCTGGGGTGGTGGATAATAACCATTCTGCTGATGAGGCGCCTGCGTGATCGCACCTTGATGCAAAGGAGCTGACTGCTGGGGCCAAGAGGCCTGAGATGGTTGGTGGACGGAAGGATGATACCCCCCTCCAAACTGTCCAGTTGGTAGTTGCTGCTGCTGCTGCTGCTGCTGCTGGTGGTGGTGGTGGTGGTGGTGTCCCCACTGTGAATGCGCGACTGCGAACGATGTGCTAGACTCATTTGTCCAGACATGCCCAAGATAAGTAGATGATGAACATGCTTGGTGCTGCTGGTAGGGAAATGCCTGTGACGCCGGCGAATACGGCTGATGCAATGGCTCTCGAGACTCCGATGGGTGTTGATAAGGGTACACACCGTTCGCAACCGCCCCTGTCGGATACTGAGGATATTGTGAATATACATTCGGCTGTGTGTTCATTGCGGCTGCCGGAAGTGCCTGCGCAGGTGCACATGAGTTGGCCTGCTGCAGGGCTTGGTTTCGTCGTGCATATTCTAGGAAACTCTTAGGGCCAGCTGAGGTCTGGATTGGAGCCGGCTCTCGAGTTGGCTGCACCTGCACCGATTCTGACTTTGGCTCATCGGCGAGTCCGGTCGCTCCAGAAGGTGCGTTTTCCTTATGCTTGAGCTCCTTTGCCTCTGAACGACGACTTGGTGACGATTCGGGATCGAATTTGAACGTTGGAACGCCTTCGTCAAGTTTGGAGAGATAGAGAAGAATATCCTCGCGACTTGGAGCACCGCTGGCTTTGGCACGCCTTGACTCCTTCTCAAAGCGATCCAAGTCATCATCAAACGCATCACCATCGATTTCGATGCCCGCCACCATCATTGTAACGTGAGGCTTGCGATTCACCTCAGCCGGCTCTGGCTGATTCAAGACCTCCTCTATGGAAGGACCTTCGAAAGACGTTGTGGCTAGCTCAGCGCGCATAGATGCGGGACTTGCATTTGTCGATTGTTCGCGGACGAGTTGAGCCGAGGTCTCGGGTGTCGGAGCATTACGTGAAAGTGATTGGAGAGGGGAGCGAATCTGGCGTGGCTTAATCCAGGTAACGGTGGCCAGGGTACTACCACCAGATGGCTGGTCTAGGAAATATTCGACAGTTGACGACTTGCCACCGTTAAGTTTGTAGACCAAGTATCGTTGTCGTTCCGACAGCTCTGCTACAAGCCGCGAGGTTGGAGAGCTCGGAATCTTCGATGCAGTATCGTCTGCAATCGCTGGTTTGTCCTCTTTGTCGCTGTCCTTGCTCGGTGACGGCACTGTATGCGCAGCAGCCGGGCTGGGGATTGTTGTAGTTGCTGCAGATCCATCGTCCTTTGTGGTAGCTTGCATCATCAAGGTTCGCTTGCGGATTGCGGCGGCGAACGCACCACGACGCTCGGAGGCTACATCCTTCAGTGCGCTGCCAGAGTCATTCTCGTCAGCTGCGGCCAGCCAGCCAATGTGCTCGATAAGTACACCTGAATAGTCCGGTGGGGGCGGCGTGGCTGGAGGACCCGCGTAAACATTTGCCTTTGCGGCTGCATCTGAACTCGCAAAGAAACGAACTCGCTCGAGCATATTGCCCTCGGCCCAAGTGATATTCCTGGGCTTCTTTCGAGCCTTAGCGTTGCCTGATCCGGACCCTCCAAGAGGTGAGGAGGCACCCTGCTGACGACGAAGCAAGATCGGCTTTACGAGCACTCCCGTGCTTGTGTAAATGCGTTGCTGCTGAGAAGGTGGTGAGACCTCGACAGTAATGCTGGATGTCGTTGACTGGGCAGTACTCTTGTTGGATGCATTCATCCCAGCCCAGGCCTCGTTTTCTTCATCCGCACTGCCGAGCTTCAGCGGCTCAGGTCCTGGTGGCCCCAGGTCCAAGCGAACTGTTAGCGTCCCCAGCAATGGTGATCGAGTGGACAAGCCTGGTGATGTTGACGCTGGAGGTGTCGTTTGAACCTCAGCCAGGTTGCTTGGAGAGATCGTGCCAAGCTTCGGGCTTGGACCTGGCGAGGTACGGCTTCGTGCTCCACCATAAAGGGCAGCAGTAGCTGCAGAAAGTAATGCAGGCGTCAGTTCCGCTTGACCCAGCAGCGATGATGTTAGATCGGTAAGAATTTTATCATCTGAAGACTTCGAAGCCGCAAGGCTTGGGGTGCCTTCCTGAGATGACTGCCCTAAGCGTTCGGTCGCATCTCCCTGGCGCATGTCAGATGGATCCGCTCTCATTCGATCCATTGGTGCTCGCGACGGCTCTTGTTGGATGCGCTTAACCTGCTGAACTGGAGTCGAGTACATCTGTGAATCTGATGACGTGGGTTGTTCTGCGGATCCAGTGGAGTCGTCTAGTCTCGTTGGAAGTGCAGAATACGGTCGTTTCAGATTCACATCTTCTACTGGGCCACTCGGAGGGGAGGGTGCATGCCCGGAGCCATCAGCTGCTACTGCTGCTGTTGTTGCAGAAACCGTGGGGTTTGCATTTCGGAGCGAGACGTCCTCAAGATCGAAGATAGATGCTGCAAAGGTAACAAGGTCAATCTCAACACACTCCATCGACTCCACAGTGCTAGGCTTCTTCTCTGGCCTCTCAGCTACCGATGGCACAGAGGACGACGTTGTTGATGACAGCTTTGAGTGCGGAGCTGCGGGTAAGGCGGGCCGCCAGAACCTGGCCCTTGCAAGAGCTGAAGTATCAGGGACCCCTACGACCAGCTCACCCAGAATGTCTCGGATCGTAATGTTCGCTGAGATAGGAAACTGCGGGTCCTGTACACCGAACTCAGTCGGCCGAGGAAGGAGCTCAAGCAGCTTATTCTTGCAATACAATCTACCGTTGGTTATAGCTGCTTGGACGAACTGTGCCGGAGTACCCGAAGTAGGTAGCTCAGGAATAGACGTGTTTTCCGGTTGCTTCTGCGTCAAATCAACTTCACTAGCTAAAACAAATGGTGAAGCATCCAATAACGCCCCGTGGGTTGGCTTTGTTGCAGAAGCGACGTAGTCGTCGCATGTTTGGTTTTGCCCTTGGTCTGAATCTTCTGCAAGCAACTCAGACACAATCAGCCGTGTTGAAGTCAGCAATGCAAAGAAGATACTAGGCACTGTAAGACGCGGGGACCTACAAGACCTTTGCCATGCAGACACTATGACATCAAACAGCGAAGAAACGCTAGCATTAGCTGCTGATGCGGGTTGAGTGATTGAGGGCTGTGAAGGCAGCGCCGAAAGCGGCGTTAGCTGTGCCGACAATGAGGATCGGAGCGGAGTTGAAGTAGAGGGAGTCTCGCTGGCTGCAAGTGTAGTGTTGGTAATGGGTGGTGAGTTCACGAGTCTCGATGTACTCATGTGCGTGTCCGATGTCGGAGTGGGAGTGTGTTGTTCATGAGGATAATGAAGAAGTGGTGAGTTGGAGAGTTCAATCGCCTTTCGCAAGCCCTCAATAAACTTCGCCTCAATTTCTGCCCAGTATTGAACAGCTATGTGAAGGACTAGAAGCCACCGAGCTAATATGCTCGCGCCGTCTGGGGGCTGGCGCGATGACACATCATCGGTTGTGGACGATGTCGCCCGCACAAGTTTAGCAGCGCATCCCTGAGCACAACGTGCCAGTTCCCAAGCGAGGCATTCCCACTTGGCAACAAACTTACGGGGAGGCGCCGGCAAGCCCAAATATTGTGTTAGTTGCGGAGAGGTCACGAGCAGGGCGTGGTAAGCCGACTCCCTGGCCTTTTTGTCTGAGATCATGGCTGTTGAGGCCGCGTTCAGGCCATTGCTGGCCTGTTGCAACCGCTTAAGGCGGATAACTGCTACACATTCACGCGCTGCGGCCTGAATTAGAGAGCGAATGACTGCATCGAAGAGATCTTGAATTCTGAGCTCTGCACAAAGACTTGTAAGAGTGTCAACCTGCCGCCACGAAACCGGCCAAGGCAGCGGCAAGTCTTTCAAAAGCGCCTGGGTACCTTGATGTTGCTGGTGATGCTGGTGTAGATGCAGCTGCGGGCTGGAAGACCATACTGGATCATCGAAGTTGGCGAGCCGCGTCGTGTGACGGTTTGACGGAAGGAAAAGTTCATCGGCTGGTGCTAGCGAAACGATGTCCATGTCATGAGAGACTGGAAGAATCGTCCTCGAGGATGCAACTGAACCAATTCTTCTTGGACGAATGAAGTTACCCGAATCCGGCATGCTCGATAGACTGTCCGTTGCCCAGATACGCTGCGCTGTGAGCATTGCCAACATGGGAGGTGGAATTTCCGGCGCGGTCGTACTACCGGGTCGCACAGTAGATCCCGTAAGCTTGTGAAACCATCGCAACCACTTGGAGGAAGTCGACTTGGAGTCCCTTGACGCTGTATCATCAGCTCCTGCAGCCAGAGGGGATGATGAACCTCCGGTTGGCATGTCACCTACGCTGGTAGTCCAAGATCCTTGGGTAGATGTCGGTGAATGAGCAACAGCATTGTGGACGTTCAGGTTCGGAATAGCAATCGCTCCGGGAGTCGTGGTGTCCACCCGGTGTCCATGGGCAGGGTCTAGCATCGTTGGCGAGTCAACCCGTTCGACTACGGTTGCCTGGGTATTCACCGCCAGACCAAGCAGAAGCCCACGTTGTCGGTCGCCCTTACCTAGTGTTCCATCCATCTCCTTACTGTCTTGCTGCCTGGGAGTACCGGTCTCTGCATTGTCATCAACTCCATCTTCAGTCATGGTGGCTGAATCCAAACGTATGATCGCCTGCGAGCATCCGTCTTGAGATGCTGCGTTCTCCATGGCCCCAACAGCAAACACCGATGCGTCCTCATCGTCGGCTGTCGATGAAGATTCAAGTCCACACGCGTCGTCCTCGTCGTTTTCGTCAGAGTTGATGGGTCGGAAATCATCAGAGTCGCCTTCCAGCTGCGCATCTGCCGCGTCACCTGTGATCTCTATTGAGAATGCGTCACCTTCCTTCTCGAGCATGGGTCGAGGCGCAGGCAGTGACTCAGATTCCGTCTCGTTTTCTGTGCTGATGGGATTAAGCTCCGTGCTCTGCTCCCGACTAAAGAACCCAAACACATCCGCTTCTGTAAACACGAACGCTGGGTCGAGCTCGCTCAGCGCGGGCGGGCTCTCCAAGATATCATTGGGGGGAGGATCGTGTCCGCTCCGCAGTTTTGCGGAGACGCTGTGCGCGTAGGACTGCATACCCTGGCCTTGTTACCCCGTTCCAGCCGTCGCAAGATAGAACCTATAATCTGGGCGTGTTAAAGTGTTGTGAATCAATCAGACACCCTTGAATCACACTTCACGTGAGCGCTCCTGGGCTGAACGCACCATAAGATGAGCGGTGAATAGTCGGTTTTTTCGAGGATGTCACCGTGCGAGAGGGTTGTACACACGGTTAAATAACGTACTTACTGGAGTGTCTGGCAATCTATCCTAGTTATTGGGTGCGGTTACTGTCCAGTCACGCCAAATCAGCTCTGATTCATTCTGCAAATCCATTCCCGTCTTGACATTAAAAAACGGCTCTCGCCTCTCACGTCTTTGGACAAGACTCCAGAAACGCAAGTTTTTGCAGGTCGATGTGGTATGGGGAGTAGCCAGATGGCTCGGATGAGCCAGGGATAAGCTGGATTTGATGGGGTGTGAGCTCCTCCGCTACCAAAATGCATGAACCCCCGCCCACTTCAAACGCGTATATGCTCCAACTCAGCTACGAGATCGCTCGTCGGGATAGCTTTTCTCAGGGCTGCCTCCGCAGACGTGCGTCAAGGAGATATATTAATGGCACATAAAGATTAGGGATACCGTGGTTCAACTGGGTCCGCCCTGCTTTCCGGGAAAACAATCGGATGCTGTCGGGCTGAATCACCCAAATTCCCTGCACTAAAACTGGACGACGCTCGGAACTCGAGATTCAGACGCCTCCCGCGGCAGGCTGGGTCGGATGACGAAGGTCGTCCCGGCTGCAGCAGGCTACCAGTAGACCATCTGTCAGGCGCTTCCTATGTGGAGACTGATGGACATCCTGTTCCCATGTTCCGTTGGGCTTTGCCGGAACCGACGTCACAATTGTGTCAATGCAAGGTGAGCCATGATCTGCTCGTGCTTGCGGCTGCGGTGTGAGAATCTGGCTGAGTGCACTTATATTTGGCAACCGCAGGTTCTGGTGAGTCTCCTTTCACAGCAGCTCCCGCAGCTGACGCGGCTGCTGGCGCGAACATCGGCCCGATGCGGCCTGCGACACTCACTGAACCCGCGAGAAATTTGAATTTCTTGCGAGTTTCCCGGGAAATTTTCTTGACTTGGACACGACATCTCAAGTTGGGTTTCGCACGTTGCGCGTGCTAGCTTGGGGTTTATTTGATTTACTCAGGAACTACTTGTGATTAGATACCACATAGGTCTCAATTTACACCCCGATCCTATCGTTTGTCACTTGAAAGAGGGACAAAAACCATTACCATGGCATCCGTCCAGGCCTACCCAGCCTCAGTGAACATGCAACCGACGCACCTACCAGGCCAGTATGACCTTGCAAGCGAGCTCCAGTCAGCACTTCATGTATACGACTATGCTGCTTGGATCGTAGGGCCAAACGTTCGCGTCTTCATGAAGGCTCTGCAGAGTCTTTCCCAAATCGGACCCGATGTTGTCATCGAGGCGAATGATAATGGTATGATTCTGCGCACTCTGAACCTTTCGCGTACCGCATTTGCCCAGGTAACCTTTGATAAAAAGCGCTTCTTTGAGGCCGCGGAGTTCAGTGTGAATGCTCGCCGCAGCGCCGGAAATAGGCCTTGCGTACTGCGAGTCCTGGTGAACATCAAAGCCTGTCTGGGTGTAATTAAGAATCCCGATGGAATCATTTTCGCGCTCTCACACACTCAGTCATCGATCGCCATGATTGCTGTCTTCGCGGGCGGTAAGTCACGCTCCACGTTTGTCGTGAGAGCCGAGCCACAGTCCGAGGCTCTGACACTGCGCTTCGACCGCGGAGACGGAAGCCTCCACAACGAGCTGGCAGGGCGCATTGAATTGTTTTCCCGAGTTGTCCATGGAGCCCACAAAGCACATCGTGATTTCACAATTGAGTTCACGTTCCAAATGGACCCGGTGACGAGCCAGCCCATGGGAACCGTAACCTTCCGGACTTCGGCTGGAGACGCCACTTACGAGTCCAAGGGCGACGCTGGAAGTGCGGCTGCCTCAAACAAAAAAATCGTATCAGCGTTCACGTACCAAGCGAATGAGCTCGAATGCTTGACTTTCGTTGCTAAGCACATCAAGGACCGTGAGAATCCCGGATCAATTATCCTCAATTTCCGCGAGGTACGCGCATTAATCAGTTTCGTTGAGGCTACTTCTCCGAGAGAACTGGGCGCTATTTACCTCTGGTTCGATGCTCCAGGTGCATCAGTACTGCTGTCTAACTCCCACTCAGACACCGAAAGTCCTACTGGCTTCATTTTCGATCTTGGTATGACCAGTACGATGACGGATGAGGAATACGCTCAGCAGCTCCAACGCGAACAACAGCAACAGCAACAGGAATCCCAGCCGCAACAGTATCAGCAATCCCAGTCTCAGCACTCTTCAGCAGGTGCTCAGCAGAATATAGCGGGACAGCAGAGTCAGGAGCTGCTTCGTCTCTCTTATCGTGCTCCTCAGCAGGAACGGCAGCAAGCACAGCAACCGCATCAATCTCCACTATCTCACCAGCACTATCAAGAGGGCCAACAACCTGCGTCGATCACAAGTCCTTCGATAACCCACAACAATCGGGCCTCCATGCCTTCCTCAACAGCATCTGAAACAACGACATCATCCCAGGAACTGCAATTCACCGTTTCACGAGAGACTCGGTCCCTTGCCCAGACGACGAGCATGAACATGGATACAATCGACCAGCCCACGGCCGGAGTTGCGATCACATCGCCTGCGGCGACATCCAAGATCCCAGCATACTCGAGCCACCACGTGACATCTACCTCAGTATCGCAAGCTATGCCGACGTCTGCCAGCCGCTCTGCTGCTACCGGTTCATCTAGTCTGCTGCAAAACTCTGACCTGGGACTCGGACGTCCCCGTTATCGTCAAGGTGGAGAGGAGGCCGAAGAGGAGGCAGAGGAGATGGAGCGCCTTCAAGTCCAGCGCGCACTCGCGGCACAGGGAATGGCATCTGCGCCGGCATCACGGGGAGGCTATTACGGAGGATACTACGACCACGATGCTTACAGTCACTATCATGGGGAGAGCCACCACCAACGTGGCGATGACGATGCTGATCCGTATGCAGAAGGAGAGACCGAAGGTGGGTATGCTACAGGCTATAATGAGCAGTTTTATGACGATGATAACGCTAGCTCATATCGTTCTAGTGTGCTGCGTGCACGAGCACGACGTGGTCGTGTGCTGGGTGAAGATGACGCAGACGAGTACTACGAATGATCGGGTCAGGCTACACGGACTTTGGATGTCAATAGCTCGCAAACAAGACGAACGTGTGGTGGTCTGTAGGAGCAAAACACGAATTATTTCGACGAAAACAAGACAACGGTTTACCAAGACCAGTGGGCAGAGCCATTGCCCGGCAATGTAACATTAGCCTCTCATGTACATAGCGATAACATTACACATGATCATATCCATTACCACAAATCCCAATACAAGAATATCATTGGCTCAGCTAGCCACATTACACTTTTGCAACCTAGCCTGCTTCCACACGCAGCGGATATTCCAAATGAGAAACGACCGGAAAACTCTGGAAGGATCTTCCCGAGAACTCCGACTCGTGACGAAATTTGGGACGACACAGGCGAATGGTCACAAATTTAGGCGATGGATATCTCGCTTGGCAACGACTGCTCAAGCTTACGAACCGACGCATCCAAGGCATCCAGGTCGTTTATATATTATCAACTGTAGATCCTGCTCACGCACTCACTGGCGCACACGTGTTATCACAATTTTAGTCTGCACTGATGTCAAGTCAAACTCAACCACAATTAAGCAGGATCGGCCTCTTCGGTGTACGTTGAGCATGCAAATAGATACGCATCTAGCTCAACCCATGCTCATTTCGACTTATGTGAACTGATTCTGAATTCTCACGCCGTACTCATGCCATCAATACTAATCTGCCACAAATTTTATAGCTTGGAACTATGGGCCTGAATCTTGCTCTGAACATTGCGAGCAAAGGCTTTCGAATCTCCGTGGCCAACCGATCTCCAAACCGCGTTGATACAGCTGTTCAGGAAGCTGAAGCTCAGGGTCTGTCGGAAAATGTTGTCCCCTTCAAGGACGATCTTGCTGGTTTCGTAAAATCGATTCAGAAGCCACGCGCCATTATCATTCTCGTGAATGCAGGAGCCGCGGTCGACTCAACCATCCAGGCCCTTAGGGTACACCTTGAGGAGGGTGATATCATCATCGATGGTGGGAACGAGTGGTGGGAGAACACGGAGCGACGCTCGAAGGAGCTTGCAGAGTACGGTCTTCAGTACTTGGGAATGGGAGTGAGTGGAGGCGAGGTAGGAGCACGGTACGGTCCGTCTTTGATGCCAGGAGGACCCAAGGCCGCTTATTTGAAGGTTGAAGACGTTATGCTGGCCATTTCTGCAAAGAGTCCTCAAGGCGAACCCTGTGTTACATATATCGGTCCTGGCGGTTCAGGCAACTACGTCAAGATGGTACACAACGGAATCGAGTACGGTGACATGCAGCTCATTGCCGAGGCGTACGATCTATTGAAGCATGTTGGTGGCTTGTCCAATGAGGAACTTGCGGCCACCTTTGCCGAGTGGAACCAGTCGGAACTGCAATCCTACTTAATTGAAATCACCTCCAAGATCTTCGCCGTTAAGGACGAGAGCAAGGAGAATTATGTCGTGGATGTCATTCTCGATAAAACCGGCATGAAAGGTACAGGCACATGGACAGTGCGTGATGCTGCGCAGCAGGGCGTTGCCGTCCCCACAATCGCGGCAGCCCTGACTGCACGTCAGATGTCGGCTCTTCTGGAAGAACGCAAGGCAGCCTCTCATATTTTGAAGGGGCCACAAGGCGACGTTGTCAACGGTGATGCCGAGTCTGCAAACCAAATCCTCTGCGAGCTCGTTTCTCGTGGATTACTGCCTGGAGCAGTTGACACCGGTTTGGATCGTGCTGCCTTTGCGCTCATGGTTCGTGATGCTCTGTATGCAGCCAAGATCTGCTCCTATGCGCAAGGCATGGCTTTGATCAAGGCAACGGGTGAGGCGAACGAATGGGACCTCAATCTTGGCGAAATTGCGCGTATTTGGAAGGCAGGGTGCATTATTCGTGCTCGATTCCTCGGCGATATTACCAAAGCCTTCTTGCGAAATCCACTCTTGCCGAACCTAATGGTTGATGAATTCTTCGCCCATGAACTCAATGCTCGCCAGCAATCGCTACGTGCCTTGACTGCAGCAGCTGCATTACTTGGTGTGAGTGTGCCCGCGTTCTCATCATCGCTCGCGTATTATGATGCGTATCGACGCGCCAGGCTCCCTGCGAACTTGACTCAGGCTCAGCGCGACTTCTTCGGTGCTCACACTTACGAACGTGTTGACCAGCCAGGCTCGTTCCACACCGAGTGGAACAAATAAGGTACAGTATCGATGTTTTCGCAAAATCACTGTTAGATAGCATCAGAGTTGTATCGCATGTCTACAATTATCGATTGTATCATATCCAACTTTCCTTGCGATCACTGTGTTCAATTAACAAGCAGCATGTATTGGGATTAAGCTATGGTAAAATAAACATTTACCATCAATAATCGTCATGAAGGCAAGAGTACTGAGTCAGCATTCGGCGCAAGGGGCGCAATATCTGTCCGATATGAGCAAAATACGGTGAAATCACGTCATCGTCTTCCGTGGGCTCGTGAACCACCGTGCTTCGCTTGGGGAATCCCAGATGACCTAGGAGTTTTTGCGGCCAGCGCAGCGGCGAGGGAGTCAGCACTCGCGGGCATGTACATATCATGTCCTTGATCGAGCCCACTGGCCTTTTCTTTGATCTCGTTGGCCAGAGTTGTTGACGGAGTCACGACTTTCTGGATCGTTACCCCAAAGCCCAATTCAGTCACGCTTGCAGAAGGCTCATGCGCGATTTCAGACACGAAGTTCTGGGCAAGGAGATCGGGGAGCACCTCAGGGTTCGCTCCATACGCATAGTATCCTGCAGCCAGTGCTGAGGAAGACGCTACAATATCTTGAATAGAGGAGTTGTCATTGGCTTGTTTGATTGATTGATCGGAAGAGCTGGTCTGCTTCTGATCTTCCTCTTCAAGCATACCAAACTCCGCAAGAACTCGTTGATAGTCTCCATCTGGAATACCCCACAGTGCACGTAGCTTTTTGAGGAGTTCCTTTACCGCAACCGAGTCTCCAAGAACATGTCGAAGAGGATGCTTTAGCACATTCTTCCTATTCTCACGCGAAACCGCCGCGGACAGCGAGGGAACGAGGAAGACTGAAACACTAGGCCTCAGTAGCTCTTGCGCGGCAAGCTCCAACGTCTGTCTCGTATTTTCGTTGCTTGGCGGTGTTTCACTCTTCCCCAACAGCCAATTAGGAGTCAAGCGGCCTGCGGCGCTAGCAGCTGCGATCGCAAGAGCGGCATGACACATATTCTCGGCATGTTTTAACGCCAACACGAGTGCAGCGGTGCCACGAACGGGAATGACAGCCTCATCCACGACGGCAGCGATGACCTCCAGCAGGAAAACACAAGGCTGGCCGGCATAACCATAGGCGACTGCATTCGATCCGGCAAGAGAAGATGTTGAGGTGACGCCAGTACTTTTCTTTAATGGGTCGTCCTTTTGTGCACCGAGACGCTGATCTCCTGCACTTGCGCCTGTACCGGACGATGAGTTTGAGCCGGAAACGCCAGGAGCTGATGCTCCAGGATTCGAAACAGCACTGGAAGACTCAGAAGCAACCGTAGATCCAAGAAGCATCGATGCGTTCCGCTCTTCGGACACATCTCTCAGCAGCGCCTCGAAGGTTCGATAGTTCTCGAGGCGGGCTGCAAGCACAGCCAAACGCTGTGGTTGCTTCTTACTTCGAAGAGCAGCTATATCCGCGCTGGCGGACTCAAGAGATGGTGAGCGGCCTCTTCCCGACACGAGCCCTGACTGTAACAGAGCTGTAGCAGATGATGATGCTTGTGATGCACTTGCACCCAACCCAGAGATGAGTCGAGCTTTTTCGGTAATCGTAAGCGCCTCTTCAAGTCGAGTCTGAAGCTGATGATGAGTCAATACAAAATCAGCTCGCGCTGCTGCCAGTTTCGCCTCAAGTACATGGGTATTTTCGGCTTTCTTTCTTGCAACTCCGAATCGAGGTGTGCCGGAACGACGAGAATACGCGCCCAACGCTGAGCCATGAGTTAGTGAGCCCATCATATCTAGACCACGCTCTCCGTGCACGGGTCCGCGCTCGCCTTTGCGAGGAAGCGTTTGAGTTTCCTTAAACGTCTCGACTGCCTCAGACGAAGCATGAACACCAGTATTTGCAGCGACGGCCTGTTGTGCCTGATACTGGAAGAAACCAGGTTGTGTTTTCAAGAGCGAGAGCGTGTTCGTTGCGTGCGCGTTGTAAGCATGTGCCCCATATGCAGACGAATTACCGCCTAGCATTGATGTTACATCCTGCCCACCGTGATGGCTGTTAGACAGATTCGACACCGTGACCATGCGAAGAACTTGTCCCCTGCCTCGAGCTGTGGTAGTAGATCCGAGTGGTGGACGATGAACAAATGCCCCTGAGGAGGACGAAAGCCTGGGTGACCTCATAGTGCCAGTCAGTGAAAATCGATCATCATCCCTGTGCGGGTCGTGGTGACTGCCAGCATCAGAATCGGTGGACTGATAACGAGACCCCGCATCTGTCGTCGAGCCGGCCGCGTCAAGATCAAGATAGCGCATATAAAGTAAGGCCTCGAGCTGTGTGGTTCGCTCCACGACCTGTTCAAGTAATGCAGACAAACGCATTGTAGGATCCGCTCGGAGTTGCCGAGCCAGACGCTTGCTTCCTGTAAGCATGGTAGCATTCGAGCCAGGTGGAGGGGGTGGAATGGGTACAAGTGCAGAACGTCGTGGAGAGCTCGGTAAACCCGTTGCGGTGGCGCTTAACTGTAGAGTTGAACTCAGGGCTGGTGACTGTTTGTCAATTGAAAGTGAGAGTGCTTGATCTGTTAGAGCACAGCGAACAAGACAGGGGTCTAAAGTGACGGGAATACTATCCGAACCATCCGCCGTAGACGCTAAGGTGCCACTAATCTCTTTGCAAGATCCTGTGCTTGACTGTTGAAAGCATGAGCGAAAACTCAACGGAGGTTTGAATTTGATTGGATTCGTCTGTTGTACTGGATCATACGCCTGGGTCGCGCCTCCTTGAGCTGGCTGAAGATTTGAGGTATCGACGTCCTGGTATGCCTTCGCGAGATGTTCTTGAGCTAGAGCTGCAAGGTTCGGTGAGGTCTCACTTGTTTGTCCTAGGGCTTGCGATCTAGCTTTCTCGTTGCTATTACTTGTACCAGTGGCGCGTGATGCTGTCCTAGCGGTACCTGCAAAGTCGCATTTCTGAGGTGTTGAGATGCGTGGTTCTATCTCATCATCTGGCCACCGACCTGAGCGTGCCGCACGAAGGCGGTTTTCTGCTCGACGAATTGACTCACGAAGAAGAGCTTGGGGCTGCATGGCATTTGAGACTATAGTCGAGGTAGACGATGACTTGCTGTCGTTTCCATTCGTCTGCTCCCCCTTTGAAGCAGCTTGAGCTGCTGCATACACGGCTCGCTCAGCTGCCGTTGGCAGTCTGCGTAGCTTTCCACTCAGGTTGAGCAACGTCGCTGTTGTTGCACGAGCGCCACTAATACCGTTTGCCTCGCCAGTACCGCTACCTCCAGCCCCTCCAATACGAGGAATACCAGGAAGGAGCTGCTGCTGCTTTTGCTTCAGGCGTTGTTGCAGCTGCTGTTGCAATTGCAGCTCAGTTTGCTGCACCTTACGCTGCTGAAACTTGGTCCAAAACCTGCACAGATTGGCATGACTTCCGATTACACCAGCAGAGGGATGGGCCGAATCCAGTACTGGTTTGAATTGATGCTCGAACTTGAGGTCGAGTACAGGGTCACCGAGGCATCTAGACGTGGAAGATGTGAAGGGGTAGCATTAGAGAGAGTAAATAAACCATGAGGGCAGTTCTACAGAGTAGAGGCCGCGTCAAAGTAAGAGACCCAACTTGCTGTGCATTCAAAGTGCGCCCGTTACTGTCAATATCCCAACTCCTGCATACGGGATCACTCCGCATCAAGCCGCATATCGAATGATTTCACTCATATGACGTACCGATAGGGCTCATCAAGAGAGTCATGCAACTGGCGTCCGCACCGCGGAAGCTTCTCATAGAAGTGCCACTCTCGCGAACTGACATGTTCTTCGACGGTTGACCCACGGGCTAGAACGGTCCAGTTCTCGCTGGGTCTGGCGCTATTGAGCTGTGACTGGTCACTGACGATGCTTCTACGTCCAGCAGAAGACTGGCGCTTCAACGCACGCTTCGCGCTACCTTGCGGCGAGGAAGAGTTGCTCGAGTTTGTGCTCTGGGTGGGAGGTAGCGACTGATAGGAGCTTTCGTCGTCATACATGATCACGGCTGATGCGTCCATTCGTTATAATATGGGTAGATGCGCAGCGCGAGTGTTGGTCTGACTCGCGTGCGTCTCTACCTGACCCGGAAAACGCGCAAAACTGGGTGGGAAGCCCGAAGTGTAACGTGAAAGAAGAGATTGAGGGGTCTACAAGCTGTGGTTTAGGTAGTATGCCGTTCGTGCAAGTTAGCGTGGTATGCATGGTATAGTGTTCTTAATCATCCTGTAGTGTTTCTAGACGCATGCATTTGCCCACACATGATATATTCAATCGATGCAAATGAGGAAGAAACGCTCGGTAACGACTGAGTTTTCGTCATGTACCTGCCTTGCAGCAGCAGGTAGCATACACAGTGCGGCCATAGTAGCAGGCACGGCAGTCACATTACGGTTACGCGTATGCTCGGCCCTGGACCCAGCCAACTAGCAAGCGACATAGAGGTGGGGTCGAGGACAAGCCTCTAGTGGCACATTGTCAAGTTCCTTGTATGTTGATATCTACTGAATATTTTATCATTTTAACAAATGTTATTGGTGTATACTTTGTGGCATAATTGAATTACAGGCTAAACTCCCTAGTCTGTGATGTATCACGCGCGATAAATCCACAAAACTAAACTTTCTCAACTCGCTGTTCTCGACTCCACTTCTAGGACATCGTTCCCTCTACACCCAGCGGCTTTTCAAGATAGAAGCCCTGGGTATTCGTGTACTGACAGCTTGTCAAAACCCCCTACACCCAGAGAGTAGTCAAGCGCGTCAATTATCCCTCTTTCGAGTCCAGTTTAATCATGTCGATCCAGCCGAACCCCGCTCCCGACGGGTCTAGATTGCCATCTGAGCACGGCATTGACGCTCCAAATGCACCACAAGCATCGCATGTTGGGTCTCATGTAACATCCGCTGCCGCAGATGTCTATCGCCCGGCTGCTGCTCAAACAGGGCCTGGAAGGACCACACCTGGAGGCAGCTCAAACAGCAACAGTCAGAGTATGAACGCGAGCCCCGCCGCCACCAGTACCCCAAGCCGTAGTGGTAGTGGATGGTTCAGCTCGTTCCTGTCAAAGGCGAAGAATGTCGTGACTGGAGCAACAGGAGCACTTACGACTCCAACATCGAACCCAACCCCTGGATCTCGCCAAGGAATCACAGGAACCACTCCTGCTGTATCAGGCACTAGGGAAAGAAGCGCCGATCTTGCATCGAGTGACCCCAACGAGGATGCTTTTGTTGAGATTGATCGTCAATTCGCATCTGAAGCGGCGGCGAATGGTCGTCAGCGACCCCAACAGGTTCACTATGAAGCACTACAGCTACGCGCACTCGAGCAAGAGCTGCTGACGGATCTGAACTTTTTGTGTTCTCGCGAGTTGAATGTTTCAGATATACTAGGTATACTGGCGGACGCCCCCAAGCCCTTTAAGTGCAATCCCAGCTTCCCTGATGCGCAGCCCGGAAGTGTCCCGCCAGACTGCATGTTTTCATCAAGGGAGACTCAGAGCAAACTGACTGGTGAGGTCACCAGCACCTCCAAGCCAAACCTAATCAGTGGTGGTGCTCTTCTAGAAACGGCGTCGGCAGGTGATCCGCGATCATTGCATGTCATTGATGCTACCCCGCCCAACCCTGCTCTAGAGTATGATTCTCAGATCACCTTGGACTCTAAAGCGTCGGCATTTTACCCGGAGATTCTCCCTGTCTTCGCTGCTCACGATGGCTTCCTGACTGCTCAAACACCATCCAACGAAAGTTCCAACAATGAATCTAAACACACTTCGGCTGCTCCGCATACTGATGTAGCAAGCTCCCTTGAGGGTCTTAATCTTGAGTTTGTAACAGACGCTCAAGACTTCAGCTTCGAATCGGGGTCGCTTGAGGCCGATCATGTCCTCTGGACTCTTCGAGCGATCGCAAACTCAATCCTGAGTCCTAGTGGGGCTCACATCGCGCCTGAATTGTATATACCCAGCCATTTCTGGCTCTTGCCGAATTTGAAGATTGCAGCACATAGCCTAAAGTTGAAATCTCTTGGAACGATTACTCAGACACTGAAACTCGTCAAGAGCGAGTTCGCTTCACTGCAAGCTGCGTACCCTGCGTGCATCGACTTCTTCCGTGTTGTTCCACGCGATGCGCCATCGACCACTACCCTCTCGACTCCCACAGGAGGTAAGAATGGATCGCATGTGGTCCGCTGGATTGATATGCTCACAGTCTGTTCACGTATGGCATCCGTGCTCTCAGAAGTCGACCAGCAGTTCACTGCACTGCGTAAGTCGTTGGCGTTTGAGATCATGGCCATTCCAAAGGTTGCCCCGCCTCTTGCGAGTCCTCAACATGATCCGAGTACGACTGTTGTGGAGTCCTCATCCAGCACGTTGGATGTCGGATCCAAATTCGGGGCAAGTGCGACACGTGTGATTCCATTCCCTGGCATGCTTGGATCCCAAGAGTTGCAAACTCAGCAGCTTGCCGCAGTTTCTAGTGTTATGACGGATGGTGAAGGACACACAGCACAGATGGGGCGATTTACCCCATACGTTGATATTGAACAATGGGAACAGGTTGCTCTGGCGCGGACCCATGCCCGTGCAAAGTCAATCAGTGAGCAAGCCAAGCTACCCCCGCCTAGCATCTTCTCTTACCTGCTACCCGAGGCATCACTGATCCCCTCGCCCTGGCGAAACGCGGATGCTGCACATACGAACCAAGAGATATCAACACCCTCTTGGGCACCAACACTCATGTCCACGGTGATTCGAGCGAGTACGTCTTCGCTTGCCGTTCGACAAGCCACGCAGCATGCTCAACTCGAAATGCAAGCCAAAAGGTCAGGAGGGTTCTTTGGCCGTGTAAAAGCGCTGGCATATAGTGCCGTCCAAGAGGCAAGTCGAGTAGGGAAGAACGTTCTACCCTCTAGGCTGAATGCGGAAGAGGCTATTGTTTACATGCGCGCGCTGGTAGACACTTGCACTGCGGCTCAAGAACTGCGAACACTCTACCGAGACATTGGTCATATTGTCTCCCCGCCATCATTTGTCGCCGCTCCGCGCTCGCTTGCGAGCGTGTATGTCGACAGTGAAACTGTTGCAGCGCTTTGGACAGCACAAATCGCCAACAGGGCCATTGACACCGAAGCAATTATTGCTGCTATGAACCGTCAAAAGCAGCTGCAAAAGGCCGTCGTTGGAGGAATGGTCGATCAGGGAAGCCAAGATAGCAGCGCGGGATCACCCGTTCCGGAGGTGAAGGCAAGCACAGCTCATCGCCAGACGCTGGAACATGCCGCAAGCACGCGGCTAGGACGGCTGTCACAACACTACCCTGGTGTGTCATTCGAGGAAATCCGTGGCCTCTGCCTTGTTCCTGAACTAGAACTAAACGAAGATAATGTTTCAGATGCTCATTCTGTTCACTGTTTAGCCCAAGAGATCCGATTCCGTCTCGATCGGATTGTTAAGTTCTTGAAGGAGGCCTTGCTCGCCTTCGTGTTGGATGATCTACGCCGCAACGCTGAAGGCTTCCTCGAAGTGCAACAGCAGGCTCTATTTGGATCCGATTGACTCGACTGAGGTCATGTTCTCCGCCTCATCAAACGTTTTAGGCGTGTCTCTCGCGGTGAGCTGCATAAAGTATCGTTACACAAGTTCATTGTACATCTAGTCGCATTAATCGATTTTTTACGAGGTCTGTATGAAATGTTGCGCGTAAAGGGAGACCTGTACGCAGACTACCGTAGACTACTGTAGAACACTGTACATCCCAGCAGTAAATAAGGGAGTCGAATTGGGTTTCAAAGGTAACATATAACTGGGAGAGTGAAAACAAGAGACCGGTCAACAGAAGTGCAGCACTGAACTGCTCATAGTTTAAACGAACGCTCATATTGAGGCATGTGTTGTTACAGCAAACAAATGCGAGAAAATATGGGGCTTTGACTAGCGCAATGGTTTGTGCGTAATGCAGCTGATTCAACAATCGAGATGGCTGCATATCGTGGTAAACAATTTGCGTGGGAATCAAGCCGCAGAGGTCCATATTATCCAATACATTTGAATGGGCATGGGGTTCGAGGTCATACTCCAATTCGCCTCCTTCGATGCCTGAGCCGTTGTGTTGGATGCATTGTAGGGTACACTGTGTCAGTCAGATTGGCAGGTGACTTGGCATTAGTTGAAGTGTCGTACACTCAGAGGATGGCGGTTCCTAAACTATGGGTTTCCAAAATGCTCACAAGCATTGTTGCCAGCAAAAACAGCGGATGAGTGTAATATAATTGTACACGAATGCATCTTGGATGGCTGGATGCAGCAAACTGGTGGTAATGTAACTCCGATGGACATCCCTTAACGGGTCAGCCTGGCCCCTCGTGGACCCTTACACTGCACAGCACACCGATTGTTCTTGATGCTGCGGTTATTGTTATGGGTGCTGCTGTTGTTGGTGTTGGGAACTGTTGCTGGCAACCTCGCAGGGATACTGCCAACTCACTAGAGTTGCATCGTCATAGCTGGACTCGCCAAAGCTTGCCCTTGCACGTCCTAGGCTGAGCTCTAGAAGTGATGAACTACTTTCAAGCGTGCCGGAGGGATGAATGCCCATTGTAAAAGTGTCTTCAGTGGCCCCCTCGAATGCAGAAGCCGCTTTGCTCTTGTAGGCTGGACTGGTCACTCCATTGTAGCGGCTCAAGAGGGCACTGCATCCACGGGCCCAGTCATTGTACTTCCAGCAGTCCCAAACACCATCGGATGCGATCCAGATCGAGAGACGCTGGTTTGGTTGAACTCGCTTGACGGTGATGGATGGCTCATAAGTCAGGCCGTACTGATGTGCATAGAAATCGCCCAGGGCACGTGTCATCGCGATGCACGTTGAATCACGCACGACTTCACGTGGAGTTACGGCGTACACAGCAGGTTCATAGCGAACATTGGTCGGATGAAGTCCACGCTGCCAGGGATTCTGGAGGATGTCCATGTCCTTGGTGCCGTCTGGCTTGAAGACACGTGGGCAATCGTACTTGCGAGGAATTGATGAGACATCATAGACAAGCAGTAACTTCTGAGGATATTGGGATTCGGGCAATGCCATGATACGTCGGTACTCGTCTGGGTTCTCTGGTCCGTGATCCACAGTCAAAAAAGTGAAGGTGGAGTCCGTGTGATTGACATAGAGAGCTGTCGAATCGCCAACGTTGGCGCCCATCAAGAGTACTTCTCCATTGGGTTGAATTGACTGAACAACAATAGATGCTGTGGTACCTCCATGAATAGGTTCTCCTGTCACGGTTCGGACGACTCCATTGGCATCTCTCTCTCGGCCCTCACCAGGCTTGCTTGTATCATTCAGAAGGCGCATGCGAATCGCCTCGTGCAGTCTCGCAAAGAGATATTCAAATCGAGGCTTCCAATCGTGTTCGTCCCAGTCCTCGCAGCCAAATCGATTGGCCTCCAGGAACGCCAGCGTCTCCGAACGAGCCGTGTTCGAGGCCAACTTTCCATTGTAGCCACCGTGACCGTCGAATACACCACCGACAATCACCTTGCCTGAGGGAGAAGACCAATAGAAATAGGCATCTTCTTGATGGGGCTTTGCGCCCTGAATGCCGCCGCCGTAGATGACAGGATTCCTAACAAATTGATTCATATACCTACTCTCTCGTACACCCGCGTCTGCATCTGAGAGCGGAATGTTGAAACCCAGAGAAGGTCCAGTCAACGCTGGGTCTAGTGTATCTTCTCGATTGCCACAGTTCTGTCCACTGCCTGCCGACGCTAAAGCATCGCTTGCGCCAGCTCCACTTAGGGCCGTCTTCTTCTCTGCCGTCATGCATGTACTGTTTCGACGGTTTTGAGTGTCGTCTCCCCCCTCGAGTTGTGTCGTGCACTCACTCGCTGCTGTTGCACTCACCTCTGTCGCAATGACTGCGCCGCTGACAGAAGCTATTGCCGAGGCCGTGTGCGAGGCCGTTGCGGTTGACGTCACAGTTGCGCCTGCAGAAATGGTACCAGCAAGCCCGCTCACACCCATGGCATCAGAAGGATCCGATGCGCTACAAGTTGGAATAGAGAGATTATTAACAAAGGCGCAGGTAAGTTCATATCTCAGCCATGCATTCAAACCAACTCGTCGGGGATCAAGTGCTCAAGGTATATATCCCTAACGACCAGGATATCCTCCGCACGGCACGGAAACGGCCCTCGGCGGACATAGCAAATCGAAGCGTTTAAGGACGTACCTGGAGGCGCGCTTCGACTCAGCCTCGGCTGCGACGCCCTGCCCAACTACGACATCCAGAGCCACGCCTTCCGCCCCGGTCGCTGCGGTGGCGGCCGCCGTGCCGCGCTCGGCAGAACTTGGAAGGCTCATGGGCTTTGTTGTAGTGTGGGCTTTCTGTTGGATGGTAGAGTGTTGGGTATAAGGTTGAGTGAGATCACATGTCAGTCCGATAGTCACTAGAGGTCTGCGTCGTTCGATGCGACTTGCGCGAGTGCCGGCCAGGTGTACAGCGAGAAAGACCCCACAAACCGCACCGCAGATATTTCCCAAAAAAATCTTGTGGATCCATGAGACAAGTCACTTTCAAGCAGGATTTGTCGAGAATGATCTTGTGTGTAGGAGTGCGAGCGTGAGCATCGAGTTGCTCAAAGAGTCTGCTATCGAATGGTATGGGTTGTAATGCCATGCACTCCGCCACTCCTCCGCAATTCAACTCCAAAATGTAACGCTTCCATGACTAGTTACACTCAAGGAGGCTTGTATTCCGACACCCCTGGTTCGGGAGCCAGCGAGTCGCAGTCGTGAAGAAAAGAGCTGGAGAAGACGCTCTGCACTGGATTCACGGCCACGCAGTGGCACAGACAACGCACAGATCTCTACTAGGAACCAGGACACATGTTCGCCAGTTCTCCTAGTATACGGTGGTTATGTTATGGCGAATCAAATCGAAAGTTCTCTACATTGAATACAGAACTAAACGAATGACGGTCTAGTTTCTATTGTGTGAGTTCGTATGAAGTTAAGCATGCATACTACTGTACATCGAAAACACATTCCGTTACGGTCTGTTACACTTGGTTCTGAGACGTCGTCGGCCTGGGACTATGCGTGACGGACGAAAGGGGACCTAATGGCGATCCTGCCGTCGACCCGGCACTGGCGCTGCCCAAGCCATTTCCTGTCAATCCGAATCCACTACTGCCGCTACCATTGGTGTTAAGGGCACCGCCACCACTTGAGCTATCCGCATCTTCACTTTGCGTGCTGTCAGCACTCGTAGGGCGGGAGTGGCGGAGCACCCTCGACCAGGCGGCTTGGCTCGAAGCGGCAGCTGCCGAGACTGCATCGGTGCACGCGTGGAGACGGATCGTGTCATCGACCTCCATCAGCCTTCGAATCAACAAAACCACTTGACGGACAAGTGGTGAGAGCCAAATGCCACGCTTGGAGTAACTAGCAATTTCAAACAGCTCCTCGCGCAATCTGTCGATGCACTCTCTACGACCCTCAACAAGCTTGTCCATGAGCTCACGCGCCGTGACGGTAGGTGTGTTGGGAACAACCAGTGTCAACAAGCTGTCTGCTGAAGTCGACTCTGGATTTTGGACGACTGCATTCGTCTCATCCGTAGCACTGGATTTGCCAGTGCCGCGATTCTGCATTGCCTCCACATTGGTCAAGACTCCTAGTAGGTCGTCTGCCACTCCGGCAAGCGAGTTGGTGACACGAGAGTGTGCTCCAATGGTGTCTCGAAGGAATGTGGCTAAATGGCGGATTTCGGCGGTGAGTGGATGCCAGAGTGGATGCTCTGTTTCCAGAGACTGCATCGCATCGAGCACATCGGGAATCGACTTTGTGAACACACCTGAAGGTACACGCAAGGAGATTGGTTTCTTTCGCTTCGATTTGGACTGGTAATTGGCAAGCTTACGAGGCTCGGCAGGCACCAACGCTGTGGAAGTGGCTTGCTTCTCTGCATCAGTTCCACCAGATGACTCATCGCTTGAAGTTTGGGCTGCTTTCGAGGATCCTGCCTCGTGGGAAGAGTTGGATTTTGTGTCACTGGCTTGCTCATCATCACCCGCTTGTTCTGCTTCACCCTCAGACTCCTCCACGAGATCGTCCTCGTCCTCACCTTGAGCGGCAGAGCTGGAATCGACTGAATGTTGCCCGGACCCTGCACGACCAACGCTACTTGCCGCATGGACCAGGGACTCGTTGAGCTCTCGGATGCTCGTGGCAAGGGTCTGCACAGAACGAAGTGTTCGGTGTAGAACCAAAGCCATATCATTAATTGCCAAGTTGAGGGGCGTAAGGGGCGACCTGTCGCGAGCGAAGGATGCAGCAACCATCCGCTCAATCGAATCGATCTTGTCAACAAACGCTTTTCCAGTTGCAGAAGACAATCCAGCCAGCTCACGCGCGCGAGCTTGGGCCATATCGCGAAGCTCCTTCTCTGTTTCTTGCTTCTGCTTGCTAGTCGTGGCTCTTGCTGCTGCGAGGGTCTGATCAAGCACCTCGAGCGCAACGCATGCTTCATCAAGGCCACTGAGCTTGACATAAGAGCCTTCATTCACGACTGCCAGCGAAGACAGAGCCTTGTTTGTGCGATTCAGTTCGCGCGTGAGATCTTGGGCCTGAACAGTCCAGTCCTCTTTGGGACACTCGGCATATAGTCTGCTGATACGCTCGTAACCAGTGAGTGCGGTTTCAATGCCTACTTGAAGTTTCGACTTGGTTTGCACGGCTTGCAAGCACCACTCAATGTGGTCACGCACAACCTCGCTGACAATACGCTGGAATTGGAGCGAAGAAATGGCACGGGCAGGTGTAAGAACCAATCCGTGGTGGAGGATAGGCTGAGCCGAAATGTCTCTTGTAAATGTGACCAGTTTACCAGAGTTGGAGTCAGTTGCAGACGCATCAGAATCAAATCGTTGAAACCTCTCCTGGCGTGGGGAAAGCTTAAGCTCGAGCCCGTTGGTGTTGGATGCAGTCGCCAACTCGTATTTGCGCTCGCCTGTGCCAGATGGGCCGTAACCTCGCACAGTTGCAAATGAGACTATCGAGCAGAGTAGGGATGGCGGAAGTGTCGGTGGATGTGGCAGCGGTTCAAACATACCACCTTGCTGCCAACGCTGATTCTGTTGAATCCATCTCGCACGTGGGGTCAGCTCCGGTGCATTAGGATCCTGGGGAAGAGGCTCGGCAAAGCTTGCAAGTTTACCGCGCCAAGGTAGCCTATCGGGTGGCAAAAGCTGAACGGTCTCATCACACAGCTTCGCAGCAATGTTTTGAATTTTCCGTGTCGCGTGGTGCTCAGGTGCCTTGGTAAGGAGCTCATGTACCTCGACCAGGCTAGCCAGAAGGAATAAAAGCCGTGCAGCACCCAGTTGCACCTCGCGTAGCTCAGACTTCGCATCAGCCAGCTGAGTCTTCAGTTTCTTCTCGCGTGTCATAGCCTCTTGGAGGCTGGCACGAGCTTCGTCTGCAGAAGCATTCGCAATTGCGAGCTGTTGGCGGGTCTCAGCATCACCCAAGTTACTCAACGTCAGGGAACGCTGGCTGGCCCGAAGGTCACTCACGCAGCGCAGGTAGTCCTCCTTGAGTTTTTCGTATTTGTCCGCCTTCTCAGCAGCTTGGCGCTTAAGTGTGTTGTACTTTTCTTGAAGTGCTGCTTCACGAGCAGTTGCCTCGGCAGCCAACTGTTGATACTTGCGAGCATCTTCGGTGGCTTGCGCGAGGCTTTTGCTGACGTTCCTCAAGTCATGAGATTGGATCTCATGTGCTTCCAGGAGCTTGTCAAGGCTAGCCTTAGTTTCATCGTACTGTGCACGCAATCCAGTGTTGCTTTCTACCTTGGCTTGCAGAATACGAATCTCCTCCTGCTGTCGATGGTATGATTTGCCCAGCGAATCGAGCTTGTTCTGGAGCGTTTCAATTTGTCGGAGCTGACGGCTCACGGTGAGTTGATTCGATTCACTCTGCTCAAGCAGTTCTGCGTACTTTGCTTCTGCAGCATCGGCTCTAAGACGCTGCGCGGCGATCTCACCATCTGCACGCTTCCTTGCGGCATTGGCCTGTTCCAACTGCCGCTCCAGACCGGAAATTGTGGATTTTAGACCGTTAATTGTCTCGCTCAGCTCTCCAACCTCGTCCCGTGACGCTTTCAGCTGTTGTGCCATCTTAGTCATACGTTGAACTCGTGCGTCTTCCTCCTCCCATCGAGCTGCTCGTTCCGCCTGAAGTGCTTGTCGAACTTCCTCAGTGGCCTTGAGTGTACTCTCAAGTGTGCGCTTATCCGCGGTGAGTGTGTTAACCTGTTGCTTTAAGGCAGAAATCTCGCTATTCATACGAGTACGTTCTGAGCTCCATTCCTCTCGCACAGCCTGGAGCGACTTTTCGGTGGCCTCCAATTTCGCAGCTGTGGTGGCGTGCGTCTCTCGAAGTGCCGCTAGGGCGGTCTCCGCTTCATTTTGGGCAACTTGGGCTGCCATGACCTGATTCTTGATTTCAGCAATTTCAGTACGACGACTCATAATGGCCGCCTCCAATCGTTGCTCTTGTTTTCTCAGCCTGGCGGCCTCTTCTGTACGCTCCTCTGCCACTAGCCTAAGTTCCTCGATGATTTCGCGTAGTTGCCTGTTATCAGCGAGCTCCTTCTTCAGGGCAACCAATTCAATAGCGTTCAGGCCACACGATCGATGAGCCTCTGCTAGTCGATCACGTTCTGCTTTCAACAGCACCGCCGTAGCTCGCAGCTCCTGAAGCTCTTGCTTGAGCGCTCTGATCTGTGCAGCTGCAGCGACTCCGGTGTCACTCGCATCTGTCTGTTGAGCGTTGCCGAGATTCCTGGATTTTAACGAAGCTGGACTTGCAGGTGCTCCATGAGCGCTTAATCCTCCACCTAATGACGCTCCAGCAAGCCCTCCAGCTGGGGTGGGTGTCCCACTATGAGATTCTTCATTGTCTTCGTTCTCAGTTCCGGCACCGGTTTCACCAAGTCCGCCTGCGGTGCCGCACTCGCCGCTATCCTGTCCTGTTATTCGTCTTAGTTCTTGTCTCAAACTGCTAATCTCGGCTTCATAAGATACCAGCTTCTCCTGTGCAGACCTCTCCGCCTCTTCTTTGGCGTTGCTTACGCTCTCTAAAAGTCGTTTGTTCTCTTGAGAAAGTCTGGATACCTCATCCTGCAACGTACGCATGGCATGCTCCAGCTCTCGAATTTGCGTAGTCTGTTGCTCAACTTGCTGCGTTGACTGGGCAAGTTTCGCCTGAGTCTCTTGATGCGTTGCATTTTCTCGCCGTTGTAGCTCCGCATCGATCCTGAGCAGCTCGTTGACACGCAGTAAATCGTTCAGCTGGGCCTGTAATTCAGCATTCAGCTTTACAACGGCGGCAAACTTGTCATCCTTATCCGAGAGGATTAAGTTCAGCTGATTCGCTTTCCGCTGCAGTGCAAGCGATGAGTTGCTCTGTGGGGTATGAGAGAGGTCTGGTAAGGGGGAAAACAACACCCTCGCACTCGAAGGCGGGGCAGGCAGGGTGACCGTCGTGTTCCGTATCTTCTCTGAGTCCACATCCTTGGCGAGCTGGACCTCTACCCGTGTCGTGCCCAGCGCAGCAGGCTTGGCAACGTGGGGCACTGCCCTCGCGGTCTTCGTCTCAGGTTTCATAGGGGGCAGCGCGAAGGGCACGGGCGTGGTGTCGGCGAGGCCGGGCACAGCAGATGCATCTCGACCAACGCTCTGCACGCGCGTGGTGGCCGAGGTGGTGCGGGGCCTATGCATGCCGCGGCGCGCCAAAAAGTGGCTAGAGGGTGTGGTGGGTCTCTAGAGTGGGAATAAAATGGGGGGTCAAATGGGTTAGTCTTGGTGAGGTTTGGGACTATTATCAGACTATATAGGCTCTAACCGGGTGACTCGAACACACCATAAGGTTTATTTCGTCCCTGCACTCGTCCAACCCGCGATTCCACGACACCGGAAACCGTCCGTTTTTCAAGTTTCTAGTAACGGTTAAACCTAGTTCGTATGCAGGATTGACGGGGACACCCGCGCAGACGATGCAGAGCATGCGCGGGATTGAGGCAGGTACTCGTGCGAAGCATACCTCCGCAACTGTCAACTCCACACACCCCCGTGATCGCATGCTATCCCAGCGGAAAAGCCAGCCCAGCGCGATTCGGATTGGCTGGGATATCCCCCGTGAGCCTGGTCCGTGTCGGCATATGCGGCATGTAGAGTGATACCGGTGCCATGGATGTCGTATATGTCCCTCTGCGGCTGGCTCCATGTAGCGATGGCGCGGGAGGGCAAAAGATATTTTGGGATATGGAATGCGATTGAAGTGAATATCCGCATCCTGACACTGATTGTGCGGAGGAAAACGCGGAGAATATTCGAGAACCGCTTGTAAGACACTTCTGTAACACGTTTGAGCGCAAAGACACACCCGATTAGCATGTCCCAGACCAGTCCGGTTCTTTCCAGTTCAACTCAAGAGGATATGTCACGAGGCGTGGCGGATCAGGCAAACAACACGCTTGAGAAAGTCAACCAAACTGGCGAGCAAACCGAGCAAAGCGAGCACACCGCATCTGAGGTAGATCGACTTGTGGTAACACCCGCAACGATATACACCGACGGACTCGATGAGCACAAGACCGAAGCCGGGTCGCACCCATCAGGAGATCAGTTCCGTGTGGCGTTCCAGGGCTGGACCAGCAAGCCCGACCGTCGTGTGAAGGGTGCAAAGCAGGGCGAGCCCAAGGTCAATCCCAACCAAGGTATCATTGATATTGCACTCACGCTCAGCGAGATCACGTTCCAGGATCACGTTCTCCGCTTCGACGATGTGATCGGAGTTCAGGAGGTTGAGTCTGGCACAGCCTCCGATGGGTTGGAGTATAGTCAGGTTCGACTTATTATGTATCCCAAGTCGTCGTGCTTGCCGCTCACGAAGAAGTACGACGCCCTGGACCCCGAGCAGGATCTGGCCGAATCACATCGCAAGCGCGCTGTGGATAACTCCTATAACAACGATTCACCCCGCGAATTGTTCACCTTTGACTTCTGGTTCTCATTGCAAGCTCACGCAAAATGGTTTGTCAAGGTCGTGCGGCATGTCTTGGCCAGACCTTGGTTGGAATCCATTCCTGGTGGACCCAGAACGACCATGGAGACTTTCCAAGACGATCCCCCAGTTCGTCGGGTACGCGTGTTTATCAATCCAGCGAGTGGTGCGGGTCAGGCGCAGAAGACTTTCCAACAGATTGAGCCGATGCTCGCTGCTGCGAACATTCACTACACGCCCCACGTAACAAGCCGAGCAGGTGAAGTACAGGAGTATCTGGCGCAGGTCCGTATCGATGAGTATCACGGCCATGTGATTATCTCAGGAGATGGATTAATGTATGAGGCCGTCAACGCGGTTATGAGTCGACCTGATTGGCGTGAGTTTATTGAGAAGGTCACCTTCAGCCACATCCCAGGAGGATCTGGTAATGGTCTCGCCTCTTCCATCGCGCATGCCTCACACGAAGCATTCGGTCCCGTCGAGGCCGCCTACCTCCTCTGCAAGGGCTACGCAAGAAAGATTGATTTGTTCAGCGTGGCTCAGCCAGACGAACCTCTCAAGTTCGGTTTCCTTTCGGTAACCTGGGCCGTGATCGCAGATAGCGACTTCGAGAGTGAGAAGTGCCGCTGCTTTGGAAATGCGAGGTTCTTCTGTATTGGAATGGTGCGCGGACTTTGCCTCAGGCACTACACGGCCAAGATGGAATTCCTTCCAGTTGAAGACGACGTCTCAACCCCCATTGTCAACAATGCGCCAGGTCTTCCTGTGGAGTCTCAAATTGGATATGGCGTCATCCCAACGCTTGCCAACACGAACTTCCACTTGCACTCGATACCTGCAACTCAGGCCTTCCAACAATCGCAAGAAGATCCTCTCCAGAAGTGCACGGTTTCTCGCTCTTGCCGAGTTTGTGCAGCACATGCAAATCCGGAGGTGAAGGCTCAAGCCGGAAAGACTGGAATCGATGGACTGACAGAGTTTTTGCATGCATACCAAACATTTGCCAGGACGCGAGCGGCACAATTGTTGATGCCTCCAACCTCGCAACTACCACCCGACATGACCTCCAACGACGCGAGTGCCTCTGCAGGTGATGCAGATCCGCTTGTTCTGCCAGAGCATAGTCTTGAAGATCCTGTCACGCATGAAGTCGTCACGACGTCCCCAGACGCACGGACCTTGGGGGCCGTTGTTGTTGATAGCAACACACCACTGGAAGAATCGAAGACGGCTCAACCAGCTCAGTCTGGTGTGCAAACCGATGAGCACTGGGCCCATATTGAAGACAACGACTTCACGATGATTATGGCGCTCAATATGACGCATATTGGTAGCACAAATTATGCTAACCCACACTCGCACATGTCCGAAGGTGTGCTGCACCTGATGTACACAAATGACGTAAGCTCTTGCAACATGACCTTCTGCATTCTCGACAAACTCGCCGCGGGTGCTCACCTCGAGTCAAGTGCTTTGAAGCATGTACGTGTGAGCGCGTTCCGTCTAGACCCTACACAATCGTCGCCTAGGTGTACCATTGCTCTGGATGGCGAGCGAATGCCCGACAAGCCGATTGAGGTTCGAGCCTGGAAGTCGATTCTGCGTGTGTATTCAAAGTAAGCGGAGGTGGTGTGCCGAGTAACTTCACCTGCTGGATCCGACCGAGGGAGGCGGTGCATCGGTTGAGTCACACGGCCCAGTGATCATGCAAACGCACACAAATCGACATACATGGGCGCATTCACGGTCTGGGACGGCTTGTGTTCTGATTGGTACTGTCTCCGGTACCTCGAGATGGGCTATGAAATCTCAGCAAAGAAGCTGTAAATGCAAGAATAAACCCTTCCCCGTTCGATTTGCATTGGAGCGACGCGCTGAGCTTCAATCAAAACGCGTATACGCTCGAAATTCCAGTTTGCTCACAGATATCGTGACAAGTCTAAAATCGCGTGTTGGGGCAGGGTAGGAACCAAAAGCTACATCCCGTTTGAGAGCATGTCACGCGCAGCATCGCTGGAAGAAGGTGCCGTTGAGGCAAAGGCCCAGGCCACGCCGCTAAACGAGGCAGAAAGCAATTCTCGAGAAACGAAACTCGAGTCGGAACTGGATTTTGGGAGCGTTCCGATGGCCGTGTTGGACGACACCGACCCAACGTTGCGGCTGAGCAATGAGAACGTTCGCCGAGGTACGTAGCCGCATTGATCTTCTTGATTAGACCGAGCGTTGACAAGCAACGACAGGTTTACCTAAAATTTTGACTCACCAATGAGGGGATAAATCCCTTTTCTCTCCTGTCTAGCGCGGGCCGATAACTCGGGACGCATTTACCGAGTGTATTGCGATGGTATTTTTGATCTCTTTCATCTTGGTACGTGTTTTATCACCATCCTATGTGCTGCTTTGTATGCTAGGGCATCGCCATGAAGCAGGTTGAAACTGACTCTGGAACTGAACCGTGTATATTCTCTGTAGGCCACATGAACATGTTGCGTCAGGCAAAGCACGCCCTAGGTGACCCAAGGAAAACGCGCCTCATCGTGGGTGTGTGTGGTGATGCTGTGACTCACAAAGAAAAGGGCCTCACAGTTATGGCCGAGAACATTCGAGTTGAGAGTGTGAAGCACTGTCGCTGGGTGGATGAGGTGATTCCCGACGCGCCCTGGGTCATCACACCCGAGTTCCTTGAGAAGCATCGCATTGATTTCGTCGCGCACGACGCAATCCCTTATGTCTCGGGGGATCATGAGGACGTCTACTCAGGCGTCAAGCGACTGGGCAAGTTCCTCACCACGGCACGCACCGAGGGCATCTCAACAAGCGACATCATCGTCACAATCGTGCGGGATTACGACCGATATGTCGAGCGTAACCTTGCCCGTGGGTATGACAAGAAGGACCTTAATGTGGGTAGAACATGGGAGATCCGAGCTGTGGCCCATGAGAAAGGTCGAAAGTTAGACGAGGCTGTGGCGGAGATGAAACGACGCGGCCAAGAGCTTTCGGATACCGCCAAAAGGTTTGTGCGTGACTTCGATCGTGGGGCATTCAAGGGCCGAACCGGTGATCCTGATGCGGACCGGTCCAAGGCGGAAGCAAGAGAGCGTCTCTCTCAGGACCTCTATGACGTGACAGTCCATTTGTGGGGCTTGACGGCTGCTGTTGTACGCACCGGTGTCTTGGTTGCGAGTTACCTCAACGTCTTTAGCTATATCGACAAGTGTCGCAGTCACAGAAAGAAGCCGAAGTAAGTGCGCCTCAGGCAGGCAGTTGTCGCCAGGACTTTATTCCAATGCAGGCTAACTCGCACCACCTCAGTTGAGTGAATGAATGAATGAATGAATGAATGAATAATTGTTGAACGATGCTCTCCCTACTATACCGAACTGTTAACTCACTGGCCGCATCTTGATAATCTGCGCAGATTATCAAGCCGATGATATCCCCATTCTACGTAACCAATCCCAATGTTGTTCAATGTTCCTCCATATACGAGCTATCTTCGTAAGTGTGTAGTCGACTAGTCATCGACCTGTTCCAAATCCCACAGTAAATTTCCCTACAGCCGAATCATACAATTCGTCACCAATAGCAACGTTCGCTTTAAACACAGGCTTATCGCTTTCTCGATGGGACGGAAACTGCAAAAGCCAGTGACCCTTGAGCATGATCGGTCATGAAACATTGACACCACTCGAGCTTCGCCACGTTGACAATGCGAGCGCAACCTCCTGGGACTGGAACATGTTGGAATTAGGGGTGTATTGTGGTTCTAAGAACGTTAATACGTACCACACATTAAAGCATTCGTTGTGCAAGAATAGGAACCTTGCTCATGCAGTGCAGAACATATTCTGAATGCATGTGCGTTAAATCAGTGAATAAAATAGTGGGAGGGGAAGCGTGGGAGAGTGCCAACGGTCTAACAAATGGGTCTTAGGTAGAGACCTGGCGAAAGTTAGTGTGAGCGCGAATAAAGCTGGCGTACGTTGTTAAACTAACTTGTTCGTTGCTGGTCTGGTTTGATGAATGATATCTTGACCACGGAACGACGCACGACGGGTGGCTCAAATCTAGCAGTCTATCGTAGCCATGGAGAGAAGTGTCGCACCACGGGTCGTACCGCTCAGAATACCAGTTTGACTTAACATCTTTCGCACAGAACAAGCGTTTTCGCCTTGTGTGACCACTGGCGAACGGTGATGAAGCACACCAAATGTGTGTTATCACGATAGGAACAACGCTGGCCGCCAAAATTGCTGCCATTGCTCCACCAAATAGCATTGTAGTGTAGTGTTGTCGTTTGAAGGTATGTACAAGTTCCAGCAATGACTAGCGCGCCACGTTTCTTGTGAAGGACCGTGACCAACACAATGTCGAACGATGAGATAGTTTGATAAGGTGTTCTGCAACCGATATGGTCGATGACCAAACCGTTGCCGTGTCCGGGTGCAGCATGGAGAACGGATCAAGTTGTATCCACGCCAGCCAAATAACAATTGAGAAGTGTCTGAGGGCGGAGTTGGAGCGGAAAACGAAAAAGCGAAGGGAAGGAGGGAGTGAGTTAAAGTCAAGAATGAGAAAGAACGAAAGGTGGATAGTGTCCAGCTGTTCGAAGTTGATACGCGATGGAAGAAGTGGCGACAGAAAGAAAGTGTCGGCAACAGATTCAAGATCAGAATCGTAGGGGAGATCCAGCAAAGTCACCTGTCGTAGCGGAAGTGACACACCCTGTTTAGGAGCAAGTCTGTACGACGGTAGGGTGTATCCACAGGCCTGGTGTGTGCGGGCTGGCAATGTGTGCCTAACTGGCCTGCGGAGCTCGAGCAAGTAAAGAATGACGAAGAAGAGAAGCTACATGTTGGGAACAACGTGCGTTCTGACTAGGTCATATGGCATCACTGCCTGCGAAAATGTGTGTGATGTCAACAGAGGGAGAACTATGGAAATGAAGGCCTACCCGGTCAGACGGTGATCGGGTGCGCTGCACATCACAGTTCAAAGTCACAGGTGCTCGAACGAAAAAATAGGTGACAGCGCAGGGCTACTAGCAGAACTAGCAGCCTCACTTGCGACTGAGGATGGGACGGAGACCAAGACGCCCCAGCAACCAAAAAGCAGTGAATGCTAAGGGCGGTTACAATCTGAGTGAGGTAATGAGGGTGCAAATATCGCCAAGTGAATGAAGATCGGGGTGGGTACAGCATGACCGGTGGAAGAACTCGGCGAGTCATGGCAGGGGCTGGGTGACGTCTTGAACTTAACATTATCTCGAAACAATTCATATGTGGTAAGATGCATAAAACACGTATGCTTGTGGGAAGAAAAGAACTACGCATGGGTTGAGGTGCTATGAGGTAAACGTGGACCGGTCGAGCTCAGAACAGAAAAGAATGGACGAACATTACGATAAGGAGAGCCCCCATGCGGATGCGGGGTGGCAAGCCATACGATTGAGGACTGATTGAAAGTAGCATCGGCGTTGCGTCAGATACTTAAACTTCGAACCAGAGTAGAATTCAGATGTCTGGCGGAGATGGAAACTTATGTGGAGATTCCATGATTTGAATGAGAACAAAGCTGGATGGAATACCTGAACCTTGAAGTTGAACATCATGATTTCAAACAAAGAAAAGGGTCATTCAGATACAAGCTAGGCTATATCATGGAAGAGCTTGAACGACGCGGACATCCCAGGGAAGTCGTCTCTGGATTGTGCCCAACCTCTGTCGTAGCTGGTCTAGTGATTCATTGCGCGTAGCCCTACTGAATGAGTGGAAAAGAGACAGAAGAGAGGAAAGAAAAGCTAGACAGTCAAGAAGCACTGCATGCCCATGTGCGTACGCGTGTAGTCTGCTTATGCAATAGTGCATTCGACGCATTGACGGCAGCTCGTGTCGTTTTCTTCCTTGCTGTCCTCGGTTTCTCGAGCTCGTAGCCGATTCACCTGATCCAGAGCAACCTTCTCTGCATGAAGCACAGCCGGTGATGGGTGAAAGCTCCAAGCCTCGCTCTCATCGGGCGGGTACTCCACTAACTTGCGTCCACCGTAGCATCGATCTACCCATTGGACGCCAGGTTTCTCTTCATTTCGTTTGTGCTTGTTTGTAATAAGGCAAGACTTGCGTGCAAGTGCGGGAGGCGGTGCATTACGAACAGAAAGCGAGAGCATTTTAACACTACAGTAAGGCGAGCCATCCTTGGCGTATCGGAACACCTTTGAGTGTCGCGTCGATAGCGACTCGAGGTCTTTACCTGTATAGTGGAAAGAGTAGTCAACACCAGAGAGGACTTCGGAGTCGCCTCTTTCACCTGTTTCACCTCTACTTCCTCCTCCTCCGCCTCCGCCTCGAACGCTACCACTGCTGAAGACTACACGACCTTGTCCCGCACGGCCCGATGGATTCGCAGGTCCACCGCCTGACGGAGAAGTACTGATCAGGCGGGCTTCAGTTTCGCTAGCTGAAGGCTCGCTGTCTTCCTCTGAGTCTGAGTTGTGCCGCGCAGTGGGCCCTGTGCCACTACCGCCGCTCCTATCCGCCTGGCTGCTTGAGTTGCTGGATTTCTTCTCGCTCACCTGGATCTGAATGACATGACTATCGTGGCGTGGCGCAGATGGCTATAGGATCGGTGAATAGGTGCAAACGGATTGGATGAGAATTTATCCGAGAAGCCTCGCCAGGCGGCGTGTGGCGCAACATATCCCACATAAACAGAGATTTCAAGCTCACGGATACACGATAAAACTGGCCTGTCCAAGGGGCCTGCAGGTTTACGCAACAACTTAAGACGCAACGTATCGTGTTGATTAGAGACGTACCTTCTGCCTTCGCACCACATTCGACCCGGATGTGCTTGCGAACATACGCTATTGAGGTCCGAAAACTAGCCCTGTCGACAGGCTTCAAACGCACCAACCAGAGAAGCTCGAGACGGTGTTTGCGCTGCGAAAAGCTCGCCGCAGACCGTGGCAGGCTGATGTTTCTCTCGATAAACGCGGGCAAGAGCGTCGATGCGACTCGGTACAGTCGCGAAAGGGGTCTAAATAGGGTAAAAGCGAGGGTAGAGAAACGTATATAGGCTGAAATTGGGACATGCTTTCGAGTTATTGTGGGTGGTTAAGCGTAATAAAAGTGTGTTATTAGTGTAGCCCCAGAGGTTAGGTATTGAATAACCGCAGTCAAACGTTGATTACACTTGTGTATCGCGCGTAACACGGCAAAATATCCCGTCAATTTCTTCCTTCATTTCCAGTCCCAACCCCTCAGCTCCCCAGGCCTGACACTAAAAAACGGCTCTCACCCCCACCCCAGCCAATTTCGCGAAAGCCAGTTTCGGAATTAATTCGGGCAGCGGCGGCGTCGCTGAGAACAGGTGGTTTGTGAGGCGCCGTGCTAGTTGTGCGGCCAGGTACGACGCGGCACACGCAAGGAACACGCCCCTGCGGCCATTCTCATTTTATCTACGCTGTAGTAGCGCTACGTGCAATAGAAGGCTGACTATCCTGAGTTGTATTCTCGCTTTGTTTGGTTGATTTCTTTGCGTCAGTGGATATTCGAAACGGGTTGAGCCAGCGTCTGATGCTGCCTAACCACTGGGGAGGTTAAGGTGTGAAGGCTCTCAGCTAAGGAAGCCTCACGACGTGTTTATCACTATGAGTTCGTATGACTAGCTAAGCTATGTTGTTAGTAAGGGTACAAAGGGATAGGGTGGAAGGGTGGAAGGGAATCAATGGACTATGCGACAAACGAGGGAGGGCAAGTGAGTGTGTGTCAAATGCATGAGGCAGATGAGGCAGGGGACTGTCACAGATCAGGGAAGACGTGTGCTAGCATCTTCGCAGTAGTCTACTGACATAATACAAACAATGGGGATGCTGCGCTATCGGTGGCCGTTCGCCTAGCTAGGCGGGATCCAGCAACCCCTTAGCACATGTTCTCCTTATCCGAGGAGATCGTGAGATTGGCAGTAAGGGAGGTGATCGTGTTCATGTCAGCAGACGACCCTGACTCGAGGATAGCCGAGCAGCTGGAGACAGCCTTGCGGGGGCTCTCCTGAGGCATCTGATTCATCTTGACAGGAGACTTGACAGGGCCTGCAGTCGAGCTCGTGCTGGGGATGTTCCAGTCGTCCGAAACACGAGACTCCTGGCGAACGTGGCGGCGCTTCATCTTTAGAGTGCGCTTGAGCTCGTCGATGAGAGTAGGCTGGTTGTCGACCACGGGGCGGTTGTCAACAGGTCGAAGGTGAACACCCTGGCGAATTTCGTTCAACACATTTGCAAGGACCTCGCGATTGGGGGTGCCAGCAAGGGCGATTGGCATCGTCGCATGCTTGATGCGGATGGGAGTCGAAGGCTGGAGGTTGCGAGCTGCAGCAAGGAGGGCCTCTCGAGTGATGCCAGCACCAGCAGTAGCCACTGCGCCAGGTCGGATAGGCGAGGCAGGAGTTGGCGATGCAACAGGAGCAGGCGATGCAGCAACAGCGCCAGTCGAGGAAGCCTGTGAGTTCTCGGAGACGCTGCCAGCATTCGAGGGAGACTCTGTGCCAGACGACTCAACATCAAAGTTGAGCTTGGTGACAGCCTCGTCCTCGAGACCGATAAGGTGTGCGACGCCCATGCGAATGGGTGAAGTAAGAGTAGCTGCCCTGACGGGGGTGCGACCAGGACTAGTGAGCTGCGCGACAGGTGTGAGAACTGGGCGAGCACCGGCGAGCTTAACGGGCGAAGGCGATGGTGCGACGGCAGCCTTGGTGGGGGAGGGAGCAGGAGGAGGAGGAGGGAGAGACTTAGAGGGTGGTGGAGGGGGCAGGGAGCTTGCTTTGACCTCAGCCACAGGCTCTTCAGGCTCACCGAGCTGCTGGCGGTAGCGGCGAACGGCCTCCTCAGCCTCCTTGAGCTTCATGGCAAGTTCAGACATCATTGACTCGGCCTGGGAGGCACGGCGCTCTAGGTTCTGGACCTGGTCGATAGGGTGCCAAGTGGGATGCACTCGGACAACGTTGAGAGCACTGGGTGCGAACTCAGCCTCGAGTTCAGGGTTAGGAGGAACGGGAACTCCATTCTTCTGGGCTTCCATATATGCGCAGAGAATCTGGACGCAGGCCGCCTGGCTGTGCTGGATGGCCCACTCAAGCACAGTCTTTCCACGCTTGTTTGTCTGAGACATGTCAGCACCAGCCTGGAGGAGCATGTATAAGCACTTGACATTACCGACAGCAGCGGCGACGTGTGCAGGGGTGTTCTTGTCCTTCTTGGCCTGCTTGATGTTGATGTTAGCACCGGACTGGATCAGGAGCTTGAGAATAGACTTGAGGTTGCAGAGCACTGCGGTGTGGATGGCTGCGGCGCCATTCTATAGATGACGAGTCAAGGGTAACAGGCGTGGGTGAGGTTGTGAGTGGATGGCGGTCTGCACAGGACCCAGTCGAAACAGGCGTCCAATCGTCTTTCACCCAAAGTGTAACGCCATCGGTGCTGCATCGTCGCAAGTCCAGCATTATATCCGAGCCGCGCACGCTGCACCGAAGACACAGACAAGAGCAGAGACAATATACATTTATAACAAGGCGACAGCACTGGGGTGACGAGAGCACGTCCCAGCACCGAGCGCTCACAGACGAGGTTTCACCCATTGCGTCTTAGTGAGGCGTTTTTCAGGCATGCAAGTCAATCAATACCAACACCGTGATACGCGTACCTCATCGAGGGCGTTGATATCTGCGCCTTCGTCAATGGCAGACTTGACTTCGTTGTAATCATTGCGCTGCGTGCCTTCCAGCAGTCGGCGAGCGAGTGCCTTCGCAGCACGGCCTTTCGCTGAGAGCGTGGACATACTGTGATGTGTTGTGATGTGTCTGTGCAAAAGCGGGGGGTAAAGAGGGAGGGATCTGTGAGATCACCATGTGTGAGGAGTATCTCTAGCATAGCAAGGGTGAATGCGGTGGCGTATGCCTGTATCGAGTCAGGATGATCCGACTCGAGACGTTTCACTTTTGTCCCGTACACTGGTGTTGCAGCGGTATATTCAGTGTCAAGGGTGGGTCCAGTCGGTACTAAAATCGGATTCAGACCCACACGCGGTTGATCTACACGACGAATATAAGATCCTCTGCGAGCACTCGCACGACCCGCGCCATCCAGCGTGTTTTGTCGTTTTGCGTTTCACAATTGATTCGTCTTGAGATTTGCTGGGTTGCGTGGAATTTTTTTTGTGTGCGTAAACAGCAGCAACGGCTAGTCGCTTTTAGCCGCATCCGGCTAAACCTGGCTTTCAGGCTTGAACAAGGGAAAATATCCAAAGGCGAAATTCGGGCCAGGACGGATAGAGAAATGTTTGGAAAAATAACAAGTTGGAACAGGATAAGAAAAATGCAAAATTTGCGTGTTGCAGACTGGTAGTGGTGTGGATTGTTAAAGAATATGCTAGACAATTACATGCAGTATCGTTTTATACCCTATTTGGCAGCATGCATACCACCGCATCCTAACCAAAATTCACATTTTTCCATCCACTCAGGACAAGTGGAAAAAAGACCTCGAAACGCGTTGGTTGTGCGGGGAATAGGCGTGTTTTTCTCTACAACCCGCGCGCGTCTAGAGCTCCAACGCAAGTAATTGCATAGACATCAAGTGGAACTAACTTATGTATACAACCGATCCACTCCCCACACACGCTATAGACCCCAAAAAACACAAGTTTTCGCAATGTTCCCACTCTTTGCTCTTACATGCCCCGAATCTGCGGCCTTTTTCGGCTTCATGGGTGTATCCTGCGCCCTTGTCTTTGCTAGTACGTTATTGTGGTTTGGTGCTCTGTGAGCTTTGCTATCGACTGCGACACCCGGTTAGCCCTCGCGTGAAGCCCTTCCTCGGGATCCTTTCGCTAGTCCCCACTTGTGGGGAACTGGATACGATTCTGATCGGAGATTCTTTCATGCAGTGAGTCCGCTCACGCCGACCGGAAGCCCACCGGATGTTGCCTAGGCGTGTTGGTCACCATGCCTGACTGACTACAGCCCACTCTCTGCTGGACATAACCTAACGTCGCGTGCGATCCGCCCCGAAAATCCCACTCGTCTAGACCTTGGCTCTTCATACGGTACCGCCAAGTCCGGTGTTGGTATCGCGTCCATGGGTATCACCAACCCTGATGCTGTCATGAAGAACATGATTCCCGTTATTATGGCTGGTATTTTGGGTATTTACGGTCTTATCGTCTCGGTCATTATCATCCAGAACATCAGCGCTGATGCCTATGCTGCTTTCAACGGTTATGCACACTTCGCTGCAGGTCTTGCTTGCGGTCTCTCGTGCCTCGCTGCCGGTCTTTGCATTGGTATTGTTGGTGACTCTGGTGTCCGTGCTTCTGGTCAGAACGATAAGCTCTGGGTGCCCATGGTGCTTATTCTCATTTTCGCCGAAGTCCTTGGTCTGTACGGTCTGATTATTGCCATTATCCTTTCTTCTGTTACTAAGGTTCAGTGCACTCCTCCTCAGTAAGTTTTTTGACTTACCAAGGGAGCGCAACCCTGATAACCGCAACAGCCGCTGCGGATGTATTCATCAGGGCTGCAAACACAGCCCACAGCTTGCGAGCTGCGGATGTTTGAGTGGCAAATTCACGCGTTGATGGTGAGGCCTTCGTTTGATTCAAGCAGCCAAACGCAGTGCAGCCGTTGTGGGCCATGGTAAAGCACATTGTTCCGCATACCTTGGCCTTAACAGTGACGGTTCCTGCACATTTTTACGCGCGACACACCTAGGCGACCCTACACCATCCCATGTAATCAACCAAGCTCACAAGTGAAACAAGAAAGCATACCAAGCCACCCACTCGGAATTCTATACCCACTATCCACACGGCTGACTGCAGTCCGTCCGTCGGTCGTCGGGCCGGTCGATTGGTGTATGCCGTTCATTGAGTTGAACCACCGACCATGCTCAGCCCAACATCCGGACGCTATATTTTAGTCGAATCTACCGTATACAGTACAAACAGTCTACCCACTTTGAATTCTGCATGCCTTTTCGAGCAAAGCCGGAACATCCCGAGCCCCGCCCTAGCACCCAGAGGCTTGACATTGTGAGGATGCACGTAGTTTGCACGAGGCAAGCCAGCGTGGAACCTTTTAACCGGCGTTCCCCGCGCCTGCTTTTTGATTTCATCTCATGCGATAAGATAAAGGATCTTCACCGCTTTACGTTATTGCTGGGCAGTCACACACACAGACAAATTCGTCTTCAATGGGAGTGAGGGAGCCAGTTGAGACTGCGCGTGTGTGCGGCGACACGCGTGCTGAGCACTTTTAGCTCTTTTATTCAATTGCACTTGCAGAGTGGTGATTACAAGAACATGTTGCCATCCGAGTGCGTGATCGAGGTATTTCGAAGTTCGAGTGCATCAAAGAGAGGAGTGTCGCAATCGTTCGAGGATGAGCCAGAGCCGGCAGTTGGGTACTTCTTAGGTGAGTACATGACACGCGCAGGATCTGGCTGACCACCTGCGACGGAAGGCGCACGCGAGTCATTTCGGAAGGAAACGTTTCCATTGAATCCCCCTACAGTTAAGGCACCGAAGAGCCGCTCGAAATTAAACACATCGTGGTGACTTGCAGAAGTCTGGGTGGCGAAGCTCTCGTCCTGTCTCGCTTGGGAATGGGTAGAGACTACTTCAGCTGCGGGGAGTGCAGGGAGTGTGCTTGAGAATGGCGTCGATGACGCAGCACGTGCATTCATTTGGGATGGGGGCCGTGACGTTGAATCCCCAGGAGGCTTTGCTACATTTTGAGGTCTCGCACCACTCAGTTGACTCTCGTCCACTGTTGACAAGAACGCTTCATTATTCCCAGCGATGAGCCGTATGTGTGGGCTTGGCAGCGGCTCTTTTGGGCGTGGAGAGGCTTCAAAGATCGTGCTTTCCCGTGCTCGAGCACGGTCCCGAAGCTGTTGCTGAACCTGCTGTTGCTGGCATGTGTGCATTAGCTCGCTTCCAGCTTGATATCGCGCCAGCGCGTCCCCACCGATTCGAAGCGATTGAGGTCTTACGGAAACGGGTGGCTGGCCGCTGCCGACGTGCTGATTAGGAGCTGCGGTTGTTGCCGGTCTGTCTGGCTCTACATCTGAATGTAGTTTCAACTGGACTGAGCTTTCCTCTGTACGACTCGCAGTAGCCTCCACTCCGACAACCCCTGAGACACCTGGCTTGGCAGCACTATGAATTAGGCGTCCCAACCTCTCGCCTGATCCCCATAACGCTGGTCCTCCACGAGGTTCATGCAATGCATCGGCATCAACACCTAGATCAATCAGAATCCTCTCCGGTGTGCCATGAATGCCAAAGGCTGCGCTCGTTGCACGTTCTCCCTCTGTCTGCAATTTTCCTGGTTTAGTGGGGTGAGAAGGGGATGCCACGTTGAGAACCGGCTCACCTTGTTTGTGTGGTCGAGAGAGCTGCTTGGTTGGTGATGTGGATGAGCTAGCTATGTGTGGGTCCCCAGGGCTTGAGGCAATGGCTTGGCTGAATGCAGCCTTTGGAGCATGCGACTGCGGTGTTTGGGGTTGCATTGTACCACCTAGGTCTTTGAGTTCTTGCGGGCGATCAACGTGGGCTGAGGTGACATCGTACTCAGGGGCTGATTGCTTTGAAGGCCTCATTGGAGACGATCCACGATGACGACCCGAGGATCGATACTTCTTCGCTACGGATAGGGGGGTGTTAAAGAACATGGGCTGAACACGCTTACTTTTACGTTGCTTTGGCGATAACACAGTTCCTGAAAAGAGTGGAGCATAACCCTCATACTGGTCAGTGGGATGCTTCTCTTCGATCTCATCCGTTTCGGTAGCGGCGTCTTTCGTCTCAACCGGCTGGGTACGCACTGGTAGAGGCTCGTCAGCTGCTGGCGGAATTCGTTGTACACGTCTGGCGAGTGTAGGCGAGACGACAGGCGCTGCAGGACGAGGAGCCATCATGCTATTCCACTTGTCTCCTTGCGTCTTTTCGATCGACACTTTCACTGAGGCTTCAGTCGCAGTTTGAAGCTGGTAGGAAGATGGTGGAAGCGCCTGTGGGTTGTGACTGACTGATGATGACTGTGCATATGACTGTGCGTGAGAGGAGGGAGCTGTGGGGCGGAGACTCAGACGAAGTGAAGGGGTGTCTGGACTAATTGGAGTTGGAGGGTGCTTAAAAATATGAGCAACACCATGAAGAGAGCTGTGCTCCTGTTTAGGCTGCTCGCTTTGAACAGCCTCAAGTTCAGTCCCTGATTCAGGGGCAGGTTCTGAACAGAGATCTTGACTCATGAACCTCTGCAACATTTTCGCACGCTTTCGCTCATACATCTCCACTCGTTCTTTAGCCATCACTCGTAAGGTATCGAGCTCAACTTTGAACGCGTGGCCCGCATCAGCCGCCCTCGCAAAGCGCTCACGCAGTTCTCGATACTTTTCGTCCGTCGAGAGCAACACAGAGTACTTCCTTTCTTCAGGCTGAGCGGCGGTTGAGACATTGCTTCTCTCGTTATCCATGTCTTGTGTATCTGGCCCTGGCGATGTACGCTCTGCCAGAGGATCCGCACCTTGCGCCTGATCTGCGCTAGAGGACTGGCGCTCTTGATCCCTTGAACCCGCCTTGTTGGCGGGAAGTACGCCCATGCGCCGTAGCCGTTGTCGCTCAATATCAAACAGCTTCTCAATCAGAAGTGAGCGAATCGTGGGGTCCTTGGTGCGGCCCAGTAGATCTCGGTAATGCGCATACACCTCTGCACGCAGAAGAGTTGCAACCAATGTGTCAGACTCCCGCTCGTTAAGTGCTCGATCTTGAGCAAGCAGTCTTCGCACCTCTTCCTGAGCTTGGGAGTCGCTTTCATCCGTGCTGTTGATGGAATGGGGTGAATATGTTTGTGACATCTCCGCTGAAAATGAGTTAGGGTTAGAAGATAGATTATCTGTGTCGAGGAGTGCGGAAGCCTTGGCATGGTTTGGCAGTTGGATCACCCGGTCATCCTTGAACTGTGATCGTATTTCTGCCAAACTGGCTTCGTCCCACGTAGCGTGTGCACTAGGATGGGGATGCATTGTCGAGCGGAAAGCGGCTACCTGCTTCCGTGCCGACTCAACGAGGCTGACTAAACCGTCGCTGGCTCCTTCATCCAACCGTTTGAGTTCCTGAGTTTGTGGATTAATCTCATTTTTCCTGTGTATAGACACATCTGCAGCGATGGGAACAGGTCGCACGCGCGAGGAGGAGCTTGATGGCGGATGGCGAAGTTCAAGCGCCTCCACACGTGCACGTGACGAAGCTGGCCGTTGAGGGTGGGAAGCTGCCGGGGACGGTGCGAACAATATGTCAACTTTTTGTGTCTGTGGAGCTTCAAAGTCGGCATGCTGGTTTACATTCGCCTGAAATGCAACAGCCTGCACCTGTCTCTGCTCTATTCCCGCAGGGGCTGGCTGCTCCTGAGACAAATCCGCCGAACGAGAGTGGGTTGTGGGAGCGGCGTCGAGCGTTTTTGCGCTGGACGAGATGTCATTCGCACGATACTGGGGACAGGTAGGGGGTAAATCACTATACAGGAGCTCTGTCTTGTTGCGCAGGCCGTGCTCAAGCATGCGCAGATATATGCTCATGATCTGGCGGCTACTGAGCAGGTCGGCCGTAGGCCGTTCTAACTGGCTGGGACGCTAGTTTCGAAAAGCCACTTGGGGACAGCGGAGTTTGACTAGTAAATATCGAGGTAAATACAATAACCACCCTAGCGACCTCGATCCTACGATTTTACGTCTGAACCAATCCAGGGGATGCTCAATTCAGCTCCTGCGAAATGTATCTTAGTGACCGTTTTTCCACACAAATTGACTTGTGTGACCATGGTCACATTTGGCAAGTCAGGGGTGTGCGAGCTGCGTTGTGACCATGGTCACACTCCGCGCGACGACGGGAGGCAAAACTTGAAAAAGAGAGTACTATTTCTTGGGTCGATTTCCGCGGGACATGGGCACTGCATCGAGGTGACAGTTCCTGTCTTGTTTGGAATTCACTGCAGAATTCATGCACGTCAGTATTGATCCGTAATCACTCCAGGAAGATCCTGATATTCTCCCCTTTTGCGGAGATTTTCTGACTCGAGTGCATATCTACTCCTTCTCGTTGGATTTGCGGCCGGTTGCTCATACGGATCGCCTGGCCAAGCGAGAAAAGTGCCACATACCGCTTACGCCTCGTAATATCACGCCGATTCAACTCCGTACGGACCTCACCATGTCTCCAAATCCCATCCTTTCCATCTTAGACTCACCCACGAGTACGGACTGAGTATCAGTGGGGAGATATACAGCGCGGGCTGACGGACCTCACTTGTGCGAGCTGGTGCGCCTCGGATTGCCTCAACCGACCGCCCACTCCGGCTCCGATACCCGCTCGGTAAGCCTTAGGATTGAACGTATTCTTTTCAGAGCGTTCATTGCGGCGTTTCATCTGGATTCGACGCTTATTTGAAGCGAAGTACAAAGTAGGAAGTACGCAACAAGGAGTGGTTGTTGGGGACTGCAGATCTGAGTTAGAGTTACTATCATGTCTGACCAGCGACATCCTCCACCACCTCCTCCCCCTCCACGGATGGGGGGAGTGCCTCTACCCCCTCCACTGCCACCTGGGGTACAAGCTGCAGCACAGACTGCAGCTCAGGCGGCGGTACCTTATGCTGTCAACGCTGCTATGGCCAACCCCGAAGCAGCTGGACAAGTGGCTGGCTTTGCTGCTCAACACATGTACGGCGTTGACTCGAATGCCGTCTCACAAAGTGTGACGAGTCGAATCCATACTGCGAATGCAATGGGGGTCACACCAGGAATGGTATCCGCAGGCATTACTGCGGGTATGACGGGTAGCGATCCAATGACCGCGGTCGCTGGTGCGGCCTATGGTGCAACACCAGCATCGCCCACAATGCGCTCCGCATCTGCAGCTCCGTACTCTGTTCCCGGTATGGGCGCAGTGACTTCGAGCATGGCCGATGCGGGTTATCTCTCGCCTTACGACTCTGGGGCGAATGCATCGTATCCCAAGTCGACGATCAACTTGCCATTCGATAGCGGCGTTTCTGCAGGGGCATTTGCTCTACCCAGCGCGGCACCTGCTCCTATGCCAATTGGAAGCCAGGCTCCTCCCAGACCTCCAACTTCGGCTCCACCTCCACCACCAACATCTGCTCCACCTCCAGTGCCCGGTGGAGCTGCACAGCCACCTCCTCTCCCGTCCATAGCGCCCCCGCTGCCACCTGGCAAAGGATCTTCGGGCTCACCTGCGCTGTTGCCGCATCAAAGTCAGCCTATTCGCAGTGTTCCTGCCCAGGTCCCTGATTCAGTCGCATCACCATTGGACTTGTACTTTGATCCAGCTGCGCATAAGAAGTGGTTGCCCTCAACCAACACGGGATATATTGACTTGAAGAATATGCAGCCATCTGACTCGTCCGTTACGGCAGTCCGTGCAGGTCCCTCTATGGGCAGTATGTATGTTTTTGAGTCACCCGCCATGGTGAATCTTTTCGCCGACTACACACTCTCCTCTGCCGAGATGGTTGAGCCGGGTACTGCAGTCGGCGCTGGCTCCGCATCAGGTCTTCCACAGATTGGTGCTCGTGGCCCACCGCCGCCCGCGACTGTCCCTGGTCCTCAACCCTTCCTCAGCGAGAAAGAGAAGCGCGAGCGAGAGAAAAACAATGCCCCGCCACCGCCGCCTCCTGCCCCTCGTGCGGTCCCTTATTCGGTGAGGTTGGCACAGACTATGGACTTCTATCGCCAAGCAATCGAACACGTCGTGAGCTTCTATCCCGACAGCATTACTTCAGCATGCCCATCCTCGGACCTCGACTGCTTGAAGCTAGCCGCGCGCGCATTCGCGCTTTCGAAATCGCTTGCTGAGGCGATCCCGTTTAACCGAGAGAATCCACAACTTCTTGCAGAGGCGCTTGCAGCGATCACTGGCCGCTTGTCACAGTGCAGTGAAGGTGACTTCATCATCCTCCCAGGTGGCTGGCTTACCTCCCCTGATACTTCGCAGTCTATCGTCTATTGCGTGTTCAAGCGCAAAAACACGTTTGTCTTCTCAGTGATTACCATGGACGATGGTTTGCAGTATCATCCGGTGCGAGTTCGCCACTCCGCAAGCCAGCAAAGTGAGTACAAGAGTCCAGCAATTCAGTATCAGCTTGCGCTCATCATCGATAATGTACCTGCAGCTAAGCTGACCGATACCGCCTTCTGGCTCTTTGTGTACCGTCAGGTCGTCTGGCCCTCACCTAACAACTCTGCAAAAGTTTTTTACGAAACGATCCTCCCCTTCTTGACTGATACTCCCATCCAGTCGACGACATATCTGAACGCAGTGGTTCCTTATTCGCAAGCACCCGATGCAGTGGAGATCCAATCAGCCTATTCAGTTCAGTCGCCTTACGTCACTGCCGGAGATAAGGAGCCTCTTTGGGGTCCTAAGTCGGTAGGTGGTGATACCACTGGTGCACTTGCTGCCTGGTATGCATTCAAGCTGATGCTGTGGCTGTTTGGCATTCCTTCAGCACGTGTTGAGCACATCGCCATGTGTCTCAAGTGGGGTTTGGTGCGTATGGGAGAGAGTGATATTCGCGCCGCTGCAACTGTTGGCCGTGGAGTCGCAACATGGGAGAAGAATCTTATCATCCATGCAGCCCGCTCAGTGGCGTCGACCGCAGCCTTTACGTCACAGATGAGTGGTGCAGTCACAACAGCACAAAACCTACGGGATGTGTTCACATCAGCTGTTTCTGCAGAGCGTGCTGCCTTGACGGCACCAACGCGCACGGTCATGACACCAGACGTCCCACCCACTCTCAAGCTCTGGGGCACCTGCCCTGACCAGATCCACAACACAAATGCTGGACGAGTTGCTTTCGAGGGTTATCCTGGCTTTGACATGCTTCGACGTGATGAGTCAGTTGAAGGTTTCGCGGGACCAAGTGCTATTCCCCCAGTGTTCCGTCCCATCGAACTGACTCTGATCCCTGATCCTATCACTAATTACGCAGATGTGCGCGCTGCACTGCGATATGCAGACCACATGTGCACGCTAATGGTATACCAGGGTGCGTTGATTAAGAATACCTACCAACTGCGAGTGGCACTCTTGACTCACCTCTTTACAAGCTTACTTCCTATTCCTTTGCCCATCGACCACCCTCACAAGAACCGCTGCTTGTGGTCAAGACCCATGCGATATGAAACACAAATCGATCTACTGTCATCGCTTGTGTCCCTTTCTCGTCACTTCGCTGCATGTTCCATGTCGTTGAAAGCAACTAAGTCGTTCGATCCGACTCGCATCGTTGTCATGGCTTCGATGGCAACCATTGCGGATACAATTATCCGCACCGTTGCCTGCGACATCCCTTCGCTTCTCTGCATGCACATGGCCGGACAGGGCCCACCGAACCCCAAGTTCCATCTTCAGCCATTCGGATTGGATATGGGCCCGTTCGCTCAGCAATCTGAGGACATGCTCTTTACTTCTCCGGATCTCGCCATAACACGAACGAAGATTTTGGATTACTTTGCTGCCCAACGCAAGGTTATCCGGGAAGATCACTTCATCTTCGCATTCGAGCGTACTATGGAGCTAGGCCCCGTGCAGCAGCTGATCGAACAGCTCTGCTGGGATGTGGGTTTCGACGCCAAACCTACACGTATTCCATACTACATTACAGGGGCGGATCCAGAGGTCCTTGACCATTATCCTGAGCTTGGCTATTACAGAGATATTGTATTCATGTTCAAGTATTTGTCGAACCCTAGCTCTGAGAATCTACCGCCGCTTAAGGCTTGGATGGCACATGAAACGAAGCTGACTTGGACTTGGAAGCCAGAGTCTTCTTCTGACAAGTCTTCCGACAAGTTCAGCACGTTGGCGTCGCGTGCATCTTTGGTTCCCGGCAAGTTTATTGTCTCGGGCTTCGGATTAAAGCGACTAAAGTGCGGTCTCCCAACGAAACTCGAGGAAAAGAAAGAAGGAGAGGCTGACTCGGATGATGAAGAGGGTGAGAAGGATGAATCAGAAAAGGAAGAGAAGAAAGAAATCTCTACTGCAAGTGGCGGTTTCTTCAGTCGTCTCAAGAAGTTCTTCACAACATTCAAGCCACCTACTGACTCACGCGCCGACCCATCGCTGTATTGCGGTGAGCTTGTTCAGGACGAGGAAGACATTCTCCATATCAAAACGTTGCCTGACTTCGATGGCAGACTGCGTCAGCGTGAATCAGAATTGCTGGCTAGTTACTTGACTGCACCTTACTTGCGTATCCCCTTGGTTCTGCACTTCTTCTCCAGCCCTGAGCGCATTCGCGCCTTGGGTTCACCCGAATTGCGCGATCTGCTTGATGCCGTGCTATTCGAACCTGATCGATGGCAACCCCCCTATGGAGTGGTAGTTCCAACTGTGGTGCCAGCACCGGAGAGAGACCATCTCTCATCTCCCTGCGGCTTGCTCTTCAACGAGCTCCAAAAGTCACCGCATCTTATCCTTCGCTGCCTCTCCACTCTCCTCTCGTTAGTGTTAGAGATGGATACTGGTCGCTACACTCCTTCCACGTCACCAATTATGCTATATGTCGTTCGTCTCGCAGTTCGCATCGAGGGCTTCATGACGTATATTATTAACCACCACCATTGGCGTAAGCGTGCAGAAGAGGGCCTGATGACGATAGCAATGAAAGAGCAGGAGGCAAAGGACGCCGAGCTCCAGCGTCAAATGGAAGAACATGCCAAGAGTCGCCGCGCACATAAGCCTTTCAAGTTTAAGCCACGCAAGCTTACTGCTGAGGAAAGGGAGCTCGCCAACCTTGCTGGCGATCGTACTGTTGAATCCTGGTACATGCATAGCCAGAACGGCGCTCGCTGGGAGTCGTATGCTCGTGGTTTGAAGAGCACTGATCACCAAGTTGGACTCATGACGACGAAGCGTGATGAGTTGCGTCGTATCCTATCAGAACAAGTCTTCCCGATTCTGGAGGAGTGGACGATGAAGGCAACTAAAGCCAACGATGTTGCGTTGGCCTGCCAGCTCCACACTCACATGGCATACCTCTTCCTTCACTACACCCAGCGAGAGTACAACTTCGCAGTCGTCTCAACCATTCTCTGCGCCAATTTCTTCCTAACAACGCGTCATCGATTCCAGACGGCGGCGAATTCTCGTGATGCGCCAATCAAGCGCTCTGAGCTTGCTAAGATGGGCGGTAGTTTCGGTGAAGATCAGGAAAGTCTGACGCGTCTTGGTCTTCCCGATATGGAAGTCTTTGACATGTTCGCACGACATCGAACTCCGATCTACCGATGGCTGGAGGAGCACCCACGACTTCGAAACGAGGTCATGGAGGCCATTACCAGGGTGGTGACTCTCACTGGTACTCGTCTGCGACCACAGCAACAAATTTCACGACCATTGCTTGCAGTTATGACGGCAACCGCCTCGGCAGATGGCAGTGACGGAAATCAAAGCGCCCTGGCAGCCGCGACGCAACTCGGCACGGCAGGCGCAGTTGCAGCCACTTCGTCCATTAACAAGTTGTCAGCGGCAGGTCCAGGAGGCATTCCAACTCTCGAACGCATCAACAATAAGCCTGTAGCAGATATGCGTGTTCGACACTGGTCTAGTATGCCTGGTAGACATTGTGCGGGTCGCTACATTCCTGACATGAGGAAGCGAACTAAGAAAGCGGTGACGCTTCGTCGAGCTGGTGGTGATGTCGCTTCAAGCGATACCCTGACTAAGCGCGTCGGTTCTGACGTAGTTAGCGCAAGGCAAGCCATGCGAGAGGAGCGCAAGATGAAGGAGGGTGAGGACGCGCTCGTTGCACAAGGAAGCCGCTACGATGATGATTCTGATGAAGACTCTGATGTTCCAGAGAATGAGACTGAAGAGCAGCGTCGAGAACGCCTCGCGCTCGAGGCCCTTCCGCCCGAAAAGCGTGCCATGATCCTGGCGGCTCAGCAAGCCTTCTCAACCGCCGTTGAGACCGAAATCAATATTCAGACCGGTGACTTTACCATCCGAACCTCGCGACTAGAAAATCTACCAGAGGAGATCGTCGAGACAGCCGACTTTGTCACGCTATTTGGAAAACAAGAGGAGGCAATTCAGGCCGCATCTGTGAAGCATACCGTACATCGAAACTGGATGCGACTTCCCGGTCGTCGTCATGATGTGATGTGGTGGAACCCGGCGCCAGATCGTGAGCCACGTTTGGTAAGCAACCGCACTTATCCAACTGGGCTTACTGCCGAGGAGAGCTGGGTCAAGCCGATTTTGGACCGTGTTTATACACACTTTTTTGGCAAGCCGGCATGCAAGCAACTCTTCGACGTTCAAGAATGGAAGTTGCAAACATTCCCAGCTGATCCACATGCATCCCATGTAAGGTTGATGGGATGGCATGTGTCCCGTCGGCGCATGACCCCGATCGAGCTCGAAAACGCTAGGGCAGCTGATCCAAAGAAGTTCGATCCCGAGCGTGATGGTTGGGTGCCCGAGCGCCAGCTCAAAGAGCTTGTTGTCCTCAAGCGAGGCGTTGTCCATGTCTTCGCAATCGTGGAGCACGGTCGTCGCTTCTACCGCCAACAGGTGTTCACAACCGACTGGCGTTATTCGCTTCAGGAATTCGAGCCTGTTCACAATGGAGGAGCACCTTGCTCAGTGGAGTTCCGATACGCCGCTGGTAACCCAGGCATGGTCTATCGTGGACCTGCATCAGGTCATTCTCTCGTAATCACTCGTAACTTGTCGGTGTCTGAGGATGGCACGCAACAGTACATTCCAGCACGTCACCTGTACGGTTTACTTCCAGGTGTGCTCCTTGAAGACTACACCTTCTGGCAGAACCACGATGATAGTCTTACCGGCTATCCAACTAAGACTGTCCGCGAGAAGAGTCACCAACTGTACCTCCTTCACGTTCACCTTATTAAGGATGAACGTAACTACTTTAAGACTTCCGCACGTGTTATGCAAATCCCACTTCCCGCATACGCTGCTAAGATGAGCGAGGATCGTCTTGTTTCCGAACGATGGGAACTGAAGGATGTACCGGGCACACGCGTTCTGCTCGACCTCTTGCACGCACCCGAAGGTAGTGTGCTCGCCGAGCTCCGAGAATTCTCAGTGCGCTTGGAGAATCTTTCGCATACTTTGTGCTGGGCTGACATGCCATATCCTAACCCGTTCATCAACCTTCCTGACGAGGACATCAAAAAGCGCAATGAAGCAGTCGCCGAGGGTGCGCAGTCCACCACTGTGCCAACCGTGGGAGCAACGCCAGGTACCGTACAGAACGCGGCCCCAGCTAAGGGCCGCAGCTATGATGAATGGGCACGACCCGGACCCAACTGGCACGATATGCTTCGACCGTCATTCTTGGAGTTCCCACGACTTCAGCTGGCATTTAAGATCACACACACGAAGCGAGTCATTTCTTCCGATGCATCCAACGTTGATTCCTACTCGCCCTCAGGCACAACCAACATTGTGGATCAGATGAGCGCAGGCGTCACGGCACGTAGCCAAGTTCCTACGGGCGAAGTTGAGACAAAGCTATGGCTAGCAGATCGCGACGGTGTCTTTGTCTCGAACTTACGGTCACCTGAACTTGAGCGGCTCATGCGAGGTTTGCCCCACTGCGTCCTCCTTCAGGACGTCAATCACGAGCTGTCGCTTCTTGTGCCGGCAACACAGCCAACGAGGCCTCTACCAGCACCTTATTCGCGGGTTAAGCCAATTGGGCCTCGTGTACCCTCAGTCGAAGGCTCATTCAGCACGGATGTCCTCTTTGAGCGTACTGACCCGAAGTGGTACGCAGCCCTTCGTGTGCCCTACTTCATCTATCCTATCCATCCTTCGCGGGCATTCCTCTTCACCCCAACGCTGGGCTCTGCTCTATATCTCATGGTTATGAAGTTCTTAGCTCGCCAGTACAGCGAAGTGCAAAAGCTATGCACATCGTGTGTTTCGGACACAGAGCTCCTACCAGAGGAGCAGGCAATCTTCGAGTTATTAGAACTTGTGACCTACGACTTTGCGCCCGACGCATTTGCTTGCCGATTACACATTTCGCTTGTCACAATGGATAGCGCGATGGATGATTGGCCGTGGGATCTTCTGAACGAAGCAGAAGGCTACTACCAGCGACTTCAACACGTCTCAGTGGATTGCCGGCTTACTCTCCAAGAGGAGTTCACGCTTCTTCAGGCGTGTGAAGACATCCGCAGACATGGATCCATCCATGGTGAAGACGAGAAGATCACTGCAAGCAATGTCAGCAGTATTGTTCACAACACTTCTGCCGCAGAAACCGTTGAAACTGACGAATCCGTTCTGATTAAGTCTGCTAAGGCATATGAAGAACAGCATAGGAAACTCAGCTTCTTCGAGCGTGTTAAAGCGCGACTCGCCAGTCTGTTTGGCAGAGGACCAGAAAAGAAGCCGAAACGCACCTTCTCCCCCGAGTTGGTCAATCGTATGTACTACGTGGATGCGATGCTGAAGAATGCCAATTGGGTCAAACGCCACATGGACTCCCAGAATCCTGAGTCAGCGTGCGGAGCCGATACTCCCGAATTGACTACCGATTCACACTCATCCTCGCGGTTCCAGCATGAGGCAGCTGAGCGCATTGCACGAGTCAAGGTAATCTATCCTGAGCGTGTAAATTTCGCCCCAGGCTTCGACGCCATCGTTGATAAGACTGTACTGGAAGATGAGAGTATCTTCTCCAGCCTCAGCAAAGTCAGTTATGTTCGTCCCAAGGAGGCGATGGGCGCGGAACTCATCATGTGGGTGAATGAAGTCTTGCAAGAAGGACTCAGCCTGACTGGCGGTAGTGATTCACTTGGTTTCCTGATGTTCTACGAAATGATGAGCAACACACTGAATCTACGAGTCACGCAGCGTGACGCGCCATACTTCTTGGCCAGCATGATGCTCCGTTTCCTACCACCCTCCACATATCAATCCACTTCGTTCTTGCTCTCCGCATTGCGAGTCTTGGTTTACAATCCTCAGCTTACGGCTGATCCCACCTTGCCTAAGTACCAAGATACACGCACCTTCAAGTTCTCAACGATGTTCAAGGGCTTCGATAACGCATATTCCCGACTTGTCAAAGCCTATAAGGACTTTTTGAGTGTGAAGCAGCTCTTCTGGAATCTTCAAACGCCTGACCCACTCATGGTTAAGCGAACGTTCCGGCCCTTCGAGTACACTCAGGAGTCGCCCATTCCACTCCCACCCACCATATTCGCCGTGCAGGCAGGTTATTCTCCTGGCCAATCCACCATTTCCTTTGCGGATTATCCACGTGGATATGGTGTGGTGCTGCCGCGCGTCAATGATTATGGTGCCGCAGTCCGTAGGCTTGCACCCGTCCCAGCTCTGCCTGCTGCTGAAGCGGCCTGTCGCAACAACCCTTCACTTGGACGACCTTTATCTGTCTCTGCACAAGAGTTGGTGGCATTCTCAGACTGCCCGCTTTCGGTGCTGCCCGAGCTTAAGAAATTCTCATGGAGGCGTTCACCTTCGGAGCGTGGCATCGAGCCGGTTTCTGCAGACTTGCCATTTGATGTCACTCAGCATGTTGCAAGCATGTCGCACGTTGCGCAGGGTATCCTCAATCGATTGAAAGAGGATGTGGCCGGTTTCGCACGAACTCAAAATAGTGAAATGGTGTTCAAAGTTGCAGGAATGCTGGATCACGAGGTCAGGACGATGCTCTCGTCCCTAGGCCCTAATGGTGCAGGTACTCAGAGTTGCCAACGACTGGTCGCACTCTGTGATGAGTTGCTTCGTGCGATGGCAATGCTCCATGCGGATGATCTAGACTTCACACTGAAGGCAATCGAAGAGGTTACCAACACAGCAAATTACATTCCACAGTGCGAACAGCTGGGTGACAATGCCAAGGAAAACCTGGCCTTCTTGTTGCGCCGACTCGGCGGCGGCGAGGCGACATTCACTTACGAATTCTTGATTGCAAGCCTGCTCTCAACGACTCATGAGCGTGATCTCAAGGCGTTGAATCCTTATATCACACCCGAGGCCCAGACCCGCATGGATGGATTAATGATCTCCACCCTTTTCAAGGCCAATCGAGTGTCCCAGATCCGCCTGGCAATCGCCGCTGTGTACGAGCTCCGTAAGCTCCTTGCTAGGACCGCCAAACTCACTTCCGAACAGGCAACCAAGGACGAAACCGTGTTCCAGGGACTTGTTCTCAAAGCTGACGATGCTACCCTCAAAGTGAACGCTCAACGCCACTATGTGACTCAAGAGTCAAACGGTGAGTTGATCTTCGATCCTCGCTTGCTCCTTTTCGAATTTACATATACCCTGCTACTTCGTAAGGCTCAGGTCGAAATCATTGATCTCTTCATGAGCGCGGTTCAGCGAGCAATGCCGGGACGTGCAACATATCGTTCTACTACTAATCCCGAGTTCGCCAATGCGCCACTTCCGCCAGCCGACTCAGAAGAGGCTGATCAGGTTGGCGCCTTGTGTCATCAGATGATCATGGGTGCAGGTAAAACAACTGTCGTTGGCCCACTACTCTGCTTGTTGCTCGCGGATGGTCGTTCGCTTGTGACTCAGTGCGTTCCACCCGCCCTCCTCGAGTTCTCACGTGCGACACTTCGAGAACGCTTCTCAGCGGTTGTTCGCAAGCCCATTTTCACATTTACCTTCGATCGTTTCCGTCCCGTTACTCCAGCGATCCTACGCAAAGTTCTGAAGGCTCGTGCGACCCGCGCTATTCTCGTTTCAACTCCGACAGCAATCAAGTCGTTTATGCTGAAGTATGTCGAGATGCTGCACTTGATCGATTCTAACCGGCTGATGCGCGAGAGCAAGCGCAAGGACTTGCTTCTCGACCCTTGGCGCCGTCAGGCAGCCATTTGCCACGAAGTTCTCAAGATCTTCCAAGAGGGCGCCTTGCTCATGGATGAAGTTGATCTGATTCTCCATCCTCTCAAATCCGAGCTTAACTTCCCCATCGGTAAGAAGGACCAACTGGATTTCACACACAACCGCGCTGGTGAAGGTCTGCGCTGGCAGATTCCATGGTTCTTACTCGACGCCATCTTCTACGGCATGACAGGTAGAATTTCCGTACCCTTCACCGAGTCACGTGCAGCAGCCGATGTCCTGCAGCGGATTGCAGTCGCAATCCAGAAGGGTTTCAAGCTGAAGGTCTTGCAGCGTACCCCGCACCTTGTGCTCCTCTCGCGCGCATATTATAAGCAAGAGCTCCGACCTCTCCTGGCTGAGTGGCTCTTGATTTGGTTAAGCTGCCAACCTATCTCAACGATGGAGGACAAACAGGTTCTCAAGTATCTGCTTGATCGGCCAAAGGGCTCTACGGTTAACGTTGAGGCCATGGATGATGAGTTTATCAAGATGCTGAACGTAGCGCACGATTGGCTCCACTCATTCTTGCCCTTCGTTCTTTCAAAGATCAATCGCGTTTCGTATGGTCTATTGTCCCCAGCGGATCTCGCACAAGCGCTTGCAATTGACCCACTTATGCCAAAGTCTCGTAAGCTATGTGCCGTTCCCTTCGTAGGTAAAGATGTCCCATCGCGTTCCTCGGAGTTCGCCCATCCTGATGTTGTTATCGGTTTGACGATTCTTGCGTACCGTTACGAAGGTCTCCGTCGCTCGGACTTCTTGCATGTGATGAAGGAACTACAGAGACAACTCTGGGACGAGGCTGGTCCTGTGAATGATCGCCCCGCGTCTAAGTTGTTCCAGCAGTGGGTGGAATTGGCTGGTGGCAGAATTCGTGGTACTCGCCGCGACGCGACTGGTCGAGTTGTGCGAGGTGGTGACGTTGGAGCGTCAGGAGCGACCACCCTCGCAACAATTGGTAATCCAAAGTCGAACAGCAATTCCTCGAAGGCGATGTCGGGCGTCGATACCGGTGAAGGCGTTGGCGGTATTCCCGATTCTGCGCTGCGATACGGGGAGCGAGAAAGCGATTGGAACGAATGGGATGGCGCGGCACGGCAGAGGCTCCAAGAACAGCTGCAGGCTGAAGCCAAACGTGAAGAGGAGCGCAAGCGACAGGCGAAGGCTCGTGCTCTTGCGCGCCAGAAGCTTCTGGAGGCAGAAGCAACACGAGGAAACCGTGCTCAGCATCTATTGGAAATGGAGGATGCCGATCTTGGTGAGGATCCTGAACAGAAAGCTCTTGAGCCGGTGAAGGAGCAGCAGCGTCGCGCTTCTTTGGTCCTATCAGCCGATGATGAGGATCGTGCATCTGACGACGAGGCTGACGAGTTCGCTGTGCACATTGATACAGACGTATGGCCATTACGCCTTATCGATCTCAAAGATGATGAACAATTCGAAGCTATCTACGCGCTCATCTCGGGTGTACCCCAAGTCATTCACCACTATTTACACACTTACGTGTTCCCTGAGGTCATGCGCCATCAGGCACTGAAGGTCTCGGCTTGTGGCCAGGAACTCGGTGGCAACATGCTAGCACAACGCAGACTTGGATTCTCAGGTACCCCATCTGATCTACTTCCCATCGAACTCGGTCGATGCCACTACGAGAAGGGTTCCGATGCTAAGATGCTCGCATACCTAACATCACCAAAGGTCATGTCATACTTGGATATGCCACAAGGCTGGACTGTCACGAGCTTGTTGGATGTGATTGCACAAAAGCGCAACCCACCATATCACGCATTGATCGACACCGGTGCGCTCATTACTGGTATGTCCAACCTTGAAGTTGCGCAATATCTGCTTGCAGCAGGCCTTGACGACATGGAAGGTGTCGTTTACCTCGATGAGGCTGACCGCAAGATGATTCTTGTTCGGTCTAGTATGAAGAGCATGCCTCTTGAGCAGAGTGGTATCGATGTGTCGAAGCGCTTCTCATTCTATGATCAAGTGCACACTACCGGTATGGATATCAAGCAGACGCTAAATGCACGCGCCTTGATCACACTCGGCAAGGATATGGTTTTCCGTGATTACGCTCAGGGTGCGTTCCGCATGCGTGGTATTGGCCAGGGTCAAACTCTTGAGATCCTCATTACACCCGAAATTCGCAAGCTAATGCAGACACAGGTCTCCCTAGGAGAAGGAAAATTGCGAGAGCTCACTCCATATGAGACTGCGGCCGCATCGAATTTCTCCAACACACCCATGCATAGCTCGGCTGCGTCCTCAGACGCAGAGCGGAAGCGCACACTATGTGACGTCGTCGCATGGCTCATCATTAATTCCATGCGAAGTGAAAAGATTCAGTTCAACATGCTTTGCGACCAGAGTCTAAAGAATGTTTGGCGCAAAGAGGCCTTCAAGCACCTCATGAACGGCTTCCGCGACTTGGCAACACCGCAGCAGTCTCTGTACCTTGGTCAATGTGTCGACGTCTTCCGTGAACGTATCGACTATACCGTTGAGAACTGCGTTCCTCAGGGAGTGTCGCTTACTCATAAGATGGAGGGCTTGATTCGAGCCAATGCGGTTCACTGCCGCAGGAGCGTTCAAACTGCGGTTATTCAAAAGATCCGCAGCATGGTGAGCGTTTCATCAGCCTCGTTCTTGACACCCGAGGAGCGTGAACGCCGCGAGGCGAGAACGCGTGAAATAGCACTTGAACAAGCTCGACGTGATGCCGAGCTTGTCAAAGAAGCCGCACGTGCAGCTGGTTTTGTTTCGGGTGATGAGGACGGCGGTATGGTCGAGTCAGAGAAGTCCGCTGAAGAGCAGGCTCAGCAAATGTTCAACCAAGAACAAGTGCAGGAGCAGGAGCAGGAGCAAGAACAAGAGCAAGAACAAGAGCAAGAACAGGAGACTCAAGAAGAGCCTGAGGAGCCTGAGGTCTTCGACAAGAAAAAGTACAACACCGAGCGTCAGGCTACAACACCCTGGAATTTGTCCGACCTCGAGTCGATCGAAAAGATGCTCGCCAGCAAGGCGTTCTATCGCGCCTCCGAGTTCGCTCTCCATAAGGGACTAAAGGCAGGTAATCCCAAACCCCTGAACTTCCCTGAGTACGTTCTCATTAGCGCGAACTATTACCACAAGAAATGGTCGTTCCTTGGACATCGCCGTATTAAGAACGTCATTATGATCATGGAGTGGGTCCCGAATACCGCTGAGTTGCAGCTCGTTGGAACTGAGATTGCGACAAGAGATGGATCCAAGGTCATGGGCGCACCTACATTGACTCCTGATCAAGAAGCTTCGCTGCGCAAGGCCTTCACGCTCTTTGATACATCACGAACGGGCCGAATTCACACGGCCGATTTGAAGGAGGTGCTTCGGGCTGTCGACGTTGACGTCTCAGACGAAGCAGTTTGGAGCGAGCGCTTGGCGACCTTGGATGCGAATGGCAAACTGAGCAAGGAGGGTTTGACGTTCGAAGATGTGCGCGATATGATGAGCTCAGGTGCGTTGGGACAGATTCAGAAGAATCGTTACTTCGTTGCACTCTCGCTGGAAGAGGCCGAGACACTCCGAGGTATTCTGCACTTGATGCGAGGTGAGCCACCTCTTCAACCAAAGGGTATCCAACTGCCTACAAAGTGCACCATCCAGACGCCCAACGAGTTCAAGTCCTCTATCAATTCGAGTCTTTTCTTCCCATCGTATTTCACCAAGCCAAACTTCAAGGCTGCGTTGGCAAAGGTGTTCAACCTTGAATCTAAGGAGAATGTAATCATATCACCCAGCACGGTGGCTGATTACACGCCAGGTCGTGAAGCACAATGGGTTGAATCTTTGACCCCTGAGCTCAAGCGCAATCATGCATTGATCGATCCAGTCACGTATGACCCTGCTAGATGCCCCTTGACAACGTTCGCACTCAGGACTGGTGATGCACTTGTTGATTGCAGCTACTTATTCTCTCCTGCGCCAACATACCATTTGGGCATGCAGCGCCAGATCTACAGATTTATCGACTCAGACACACATTATACTGATCGCGAACTCTCAATGCTCCTTCGTGCTGTTCAGACCAATCCCATGCCGGATCGTAAGGAATGGTTCCTCGAGGTGCGCGCCTGCCGTCGACGTAACCAACAAGATGTTGAGCACCTCCCAGTTGCAACCGTATTCCGCATGCCAGACGAATACCGTCTCCTGCAGTATCGTGCGTTGGTTTCCTCCATCCGCTCCAATCTTCGGTTGCGCGGACTGCAACTCCTCGATGCATTCCGTGCCTTCGACTTCGATCGCAACGGCATGCTCAACTGTGGTGAGCTCTACGGTGGTTTAGATTTCCTTGGTTTGACAGCTGTCACGCCTGAGGATATCTACACAATCATTCGTCACGCGGATAAGAAGGGTAAAGGTCAGATTACTTACGACGAGTTCGCAGAACTCTTCCGAGATCCAGAAAACCGACCTTTGCAATTCTCGAACGAAGAGAGCATCGATCTCAAGAACTTGCGTGTCCCACCGAAAGCAATTGAGGAGCTCGTCAAGCCCAAGAAGCGCGAGTTTGCAGTCCTGCAGGCAGAAATTCCTCTCTCTGTCCTTGATAATATCAAAGTCAAGGCACAGCCTCTTGATAACTGGAAGCTCATTTGGGACTCACGCGAATCATTGTCTCGTGAAACCGTCAGCGTTTGGGCGCCAAAGACCGGCACGTCATTGCTGTCACGACGTAACAAGCTCCGAGTCACTCTTGGTGTCTACGCCGCCATTGGAACGCGTGAGCCCCACAAAGCTAAGGACATCATCTACGTGCCTCACACACTCGAGCTGACTGATCTCGACCAAATGGGGCTGCTCAAGTCCGGAAATCTCGACGAAGCGCATATGAACAAGCTCATGCCATATCCAATTAAGTTCCACCAGGTCTGGGCGCAGAAGGGCAAGCAGCCATTGTATGCGTGGAGGCCCATTCCTCCATCGAAGGACTTTGTCGCCTTAGGCATGTGGGCTACCACCACCGACGTGGAGCCAGAAGTGGATTGCATGCGATGCGTGCCGGCAAGATGGGTCCGCAAGGCTACCACATCTCCACGACTTGTATGGCTCGACTCTGGTACTGGTGGCAGAAAGGGCAGCATCTGGGTGACCAACGGACTTGGGCTTGCTATCTTCGTCGCAGGGCATGAAGAGCCAGTTTGGGCTCAATGGGAGTTGAAGGAGACGCGATTCATGGCAAGTGCGGGACTGGGCATGAGTGCAGAGGAGGCGGCAGCGCTAACGGGCATCGGCTCTAGCAACCCTGCTGCAACTCTACCCACGATGCCTGTGACCGCACAGCCTACACTGGTGCCAATCGGAAGTGCAGCAGCCGCTGCCGCCGCAACAGGTACACTGACACCTCAACTCGCTTCGCGAACGGCATCGCTCTTTGCATCAAGCCAGGGCTCATCAACTTCGACGCAACCTACACAAGTTCCCCAGTTATCCATTATGTCACTGAACGTGAACGCACAAGCTACAGCGACAGCAGCGTCCTTGAAGAGTCCGGCCGAAGATGAGGGTTATGAGGCACCTTCGATCTTCAGGCTCGACTACATGAGTGCTTCACCGACAGAGTCAGGCAGCGCAGCCGCAGCAGCTGGTTCAGCGAGTGGTGTGACAACCGCAAGTACAACTTCGCATATTTCCGCGCCAACAGCATCAGCGCCAGTTCCCCAACCACTTCCAACTGCCACTACTCAACCACCTGCACTACCTACGCGTGGTTCTATTTCTGGACTGCCACCCGCACTGCGCCCATTGCCACAACCTACTGCTCCGGCAGCCCCGACCCTGGCGCCACCTCCTCTGCCAAATGCTCAGCCACAAGTGCTATCATCGCCTGCTGCACCAGCTCTGGTACCTCCCACGCTACCTAGCGCTCCAGCTCAAGCGCCAGCGACTGCCCCAACTCTGGTGCCACCACCCCTACCTGGAGGCTCCCCACCGTTGCCAGGTGCACCAGCCCTTGGTATGGGTGGCCAGTTCCAATCAGCGTTGAGACCACCACCTCCACGAGGCATGGGTATGCCGCTACCGCCTCCACCCGCACCTACCGGCGCGTTGCCACCTGCTCCCGCCCAGCCTGCTCTCGCCCCGCCTCCACTCCCTAGCGCTTTACCAGCGTCGCCTACAGGCGCGGGATCAGGTGCCGCACCTGCACCCGCTATTGGTGCACCACCAGCAGGAGGCTTACCTCCGCCGCCGGCTCCAGGAACGACTTCAGGTAGGTTAGGTCCGCCTCAAAGGCTTCCTCCTCCACCTCGAAAGCAGCAGTAAAGGATGGTTTCCCAATGGGGTAATTTATCCTTAACGGTATATGGTTCATTATCGCAGCATGCCACAATCTACTGTTCGTATTTCGATTTAGTCAAACTTTCTTGCCCTTTTCATACGACACACATTTACCCTTACCCATTTACTTCAATAAATGATCTAAACTTCGACACTTTACTGTTCATGCTTGCAATGCTTGGGTTTGTATTTCGTGCTCCCAACGAATGCCGTGGTGGGTAGTGCATGACTACGTCAATGTGTTTAGGCGATGCGAAGGATAATATGAACACCACTATCCGTATGGACAGGGCCGCTGAGTTCGCCGACCGCGAGGGAGAACGCTGCAGTTTCGAATGCAGGCTGCATCTTGCCTCGACCAAACGAGCCCAAGTCACCACCGCGAGTGTGTGAGTTACAGTCACTTTCGCGTGCAGCCAATTCCTCAAACGACTCGACCCCATTCACGATACGTTGTCGGAACTCTTCGATCATTGCAATCGCTTCCTCGCGAGTGCGAGTGATAACGGGGCTCTTCCAGCTAGACGGGCGGCGCACATCCTTGTGCTTGACAAGCAGGTGACGGACTCGCACCTCAGAAGGCGGTCGGAGACCTGCATGAGGTCCAACGGCGGAACCTGAAGGCATAGGCGCTGGAAGACCAGCCGCTGCGGCCGCTGCAGCCTGTCTCTGGTCGTGTGCGGCTGCGGCGCGTGCTCGTTGCGCGCGCTGCAGTAGGTAGGCCTCACCTTCTGCACGTCGTCGTCCACCAGTTTGCTTGAGCTTGTACTGGCGTGTGCTTGAACCAAATGAGATCACATCATATTCAAATATGGGCTCCCCGATGTTAGGCTGAATTCGCCTGCCATTCAAGAACGTTCCGTGGAGGGACTTAAGATCAAAGAGCATAAGTCCATCTCGAGTCATGACGATGGCCGCATGCGTTCGCGAGATGGAGGGATGCTCAAGGATGACCGTAGGCAAGCGCTCGTGCTGCAATCGCCCGAAGAGCACCATGTTGTGTTCCTGAAGATGCTCGTAGAGATGGATGTTCACCAGGGTGACACCCTCCTGCTTGTAGCAGTCGAGGTAAACGTTGATCATGCTGTCCGGAGGTGGGACTGCCCAGTCAGGCACAAGCATGTTTTCCGATCGGTGAAGCACACGCTGACGATAGCCTTCGCGCCAGGCCTCGTCGGCAGGGCCAGATGCAATCGCGTTTTGGGCTAGAAGTGCGGGGTGAAAGGGCAAGTAATCGCGCGTAGGTTGGGAAATAAGCTCTGTCTCCATAATAATGATACACGGCACCCATTTAGACACACACTGGCTGTGCACCAAGTACGCTTTAGTCTCACGGGCTAGTTTGGGATAAGACAGGAAATCGCATTCAACCACTTGGAGGCGGCGTATCAACACACAATTGTGCGACCAACATGATTTATACCCTGTAGTCGGAGTGCACGACATATGTGCTACCTCACGCCAGAGTTATTTCGATCATGGCGAATGTGCCATCTTCTCGAACCAGACCCCTCCGAGGTGTTGTCGCCCGAGATCTCGACCATCCTGCGAGGATCTTGAAATACATTCGGGCAATCCGGCGCAGGTCTACGAGATGCACATAATACATGATGAGGTGCGGGGAAAGTGGCGGGATTGCAGTGCAACCAAGGACAAACGGTCAGGATCTGACCCAGTGACTTACCAGCTACGTTATCTTTGTTATCTTGCTCCTGTCCAGGCGCGGTATGCGGCGCCGGGCCAGAAGTCATGTACGAACCTGCGTAGTGCGACATGGTTGATACAGTTTTTAAGCCGAGACAACTGCAAGAAGCCTGGTTATTGTAAACCTAAGCGTTGTGATCGGGCTTGTTCTTTTCGGGCCAGGACGGATGGATAGGCTCAACGATTCTGGTACAAATTCGTTTACTGTGGTGCCTGCCTGCATTCGTGCACGACATGAACATAGGTGAGCCTAGTCGGCAGCAGAAACTGAAGTCCAGTCAAGAATGAGCTCGGAAAATAATGCGCTGGGATCCAGCACATCTTGTACATCACATACGAACCACGGAAGTTAGATAGGGAAATTGTATTGATTGGTCAACGGGCGCATCCGATTCTTATTCTCTTTAGTCTTCTGCTGTTTGATACGCGTTGATGATGAAGGTTAATGGTTTCGTACTTGCTATAATCCAGCGAGCACTTGCGCTTGGTCGACGCCGCGCCAACTGCATGGAGAAACATGGAGCGAATGTTGTCAAGCGTGCTCATATAACGATGCGATAGACTGTGGTTATTGATCAACAGTACCTGCTTGCTTGCCTGCTTGCTTGTCTGCCTGTTTGTTAGCTTTCTGGAACAATACCAAGGAGTAAGAGTGAAAACCGGACGCAATGGCCGAGGTGTACAGAGTCGGGAGAGATTAGTCAAAAGAAGCAGTCCGCAACAGGTCTAATCGTTTAATCTAGGTCAATAAGCGATACCGGGCATGCGAAGCCCTTTGGAACACTAGTGAGCGAAGGTTATGAGAAAGCTCCTTAGTGAGGCCAGTCCTTGGCAATCTCGAAGGTGTACTTCAGCGTCAAGTACTCGCGGTCGTCGTCGCGCAGAGTCGCCTGTGCATTGTAGGTGCCACGAGCAAGGAAGCCACTAGGTGCCTCGTCTTCGAGTACACGAACTGTGTGAAGCTTGTCTGAAGGCGGGTACGAACCGAGCATTTCCTCAGTGGTATCACTCGCCATCAAACGCTTGACTTCGTTTTTGAAGCGAAGGCCTGAGACAATGTTGTGCTGTGCATAGAAGTCGAGCTCCACCCAGAACTCAACACCCTCTTTCATCACGTAGTGCTGGACGGTGGGCGAGTCGATACGCAAGCGAATGGGGTCACGACCTGGCGAGCAGATGCGAACCTCGACAGGGACCACATGACTGGGGTTATCCGGGAACTTGCAAGTGGGACCGCTGCCGAGACCGAGTTGGGCTTTGTATCGGTTCATACTTTCGTCATCCTTGTCAGTCTCAAGAATGGTCTTCAGGTCAACGGGCTTAGTAACGTAGTTGAACACAGGCTGGCCATCCTCACCGGCATTCTCGCCCGCAGCACCAGCGATGGTCTTTTCTTCCTGGCTAGCAACAGGCTCCGAGGCAGCGGCGGCAGCGGCAGCAGGGTGAGACGCGGGCGTAGGTCGTCGCTGGGGTAGCGGAGGTGGTACACCAGGTGCGCCTGCCGCAGCAGCGGGCGACTGAGGAGCACGCTGAGGTACCTGAGGCAGGGGCATCTGAGGAGGCTTGGGCAGGGGCAAGTTAGGAGGAGTCTGCTGGGACATGGCTAAAAATGAAGCTGAGTGCAATATGATATGGGAGTGCTTTCCTATGCGTGGCTCACGTGCTCGGGTGGGCTATATCCGATGTTTCGTGGGTATCTTCCGTCACGAGAGAATCCTTCCTGAATCTGGAGGGTTGTGAGCACTCTTCTGCGATGGGGAGGAAGTGTAGGGGTATGGCAGAGGATAAATTGAAGCTGCGTCAGTGATATGTATCAAATGCAGCCTTAATTCAAGTCACCGCACATGCGCCACACGCCTGCAGCGAGAGGAAAGCTTGAGACGGCAAAAACAGTCGTCACCTCAGCTTTTGTGGTGATTGCGGTAGAGACACGACACGGGTGCCGATATAGCACTCAAAGTAGGATTAAGCCCACCGCGCTTCACATGCTAGTGCGGTTTATACCACAATAACGTGGGTGCGCACCGAGTTTCAGCACCCCCAGTCACCTGCCAAAATATCTCAATTCACTCGTTTCGAGTCGGCATTGGGTCAGCGGTGGTGGCTTAATCCATGACGCGATACAGAGCTAGGATCTCAGGTGGTAATAGAGAAATGAAGCGAAATACTCGTGTATTTTGTTAATTACTTGAGAGCGCCCAAGCCGGCTTGCAATACACATAATACACATGGAGAAAAGTATTCAAGCGAACTCACGAGTCAGGTTTCACATCATATCCAATTAGACGACGGTAGCGAGCAACCAGTTCAGTAATGCCAAATTGTTAATTAAACAAGCAACGTGTATCCTCCTGCGCCTGACTTGTTGTTGGTATACATACACTCGGGGGCGCACACTCGGTTTGCTATGCTGTTACAAGAGCAGCCCCTCAAGCTCATCGTCCAACAACTGAGTAGAGGCCTCCGTCAAGTTGCGCTCACCAGATTCAGCAGCCTCGGCTTCTTTGTCAATCGGCTCGCTTGCAAAGATCAACGCTGAACTATCCTCTGGAACTTCGACGTTTGCGACTAGCTTAGTAAAGATGGTCTCTTCAGGCTGCCACTTCTGGGTAAACAGATCGGAGAGGATGTAGATGAAGATGATCCTGAAAGGAAGGAAAACCAAGAGCAGGAACAAAACAAAGAGTCCAATCACTAGCTGGCGGGACTCAATCGGAGAGCGCCAGCGGAACAAAGAAAGCAATCTCATGACTGAGAAGGTAATCTCTCCAACCGTTGTTTGAATGCCAACCAGTTTTTCCTTAGTCGACGAGATAAGAGTTGGGAGCTCTAGCACAGAACTCAGGATCTTTCGAGTCAAGCTTTGCTTAGCTCCGGGTGGAGCCAGCGGATCGGGCATGCTCTCTGCTGGCGACGGGGTTGCAGTGGATGGAGTCGTACGCGGCACTGGAGTTGCAGATGCCGACGATGAGGATCCCGCTGATGCAAGAGACTTGGACACATCCACTGAGCTCGGCTTGAGGAAGTCAATAGCATCGCGACGCTCCCGCTTCCGAAATGCCTTCACTCGCTGCTGCAGTAGTTTGGCTTGTTCAAATGCCACCTGGAGTGGAGGGCGCATTGTCTTAGTTTTTGCCTCGATTTTGCTCCGGATTTCAGTAGCCTTGCGGGCAAGGAAGTCAGCAACTTTATCTGCTGTGTCGCTCAGCTTTGTTGATGAAGACTTCCGTGACTGTTCCTCCGCCTCAGCCTCAGGGCGAGCTAGGACCTGCGACGATTCTTGGACTATTGAGTCAACTAATCTATCGCACTCGGCATCATCTGCAGCTGCAAGTTCATTTTCGTCTAGTTCGTCAGCATCATCATCCTCGTCATTATCCACTTCATCACCCTCCGCAGTCTTCCCAGAGCCGGATCTTGCCAGTCGCAACTTCCGTCGATATTCGGCTTCCCGTAACAATCCGCGCAAGCGCTTGAGAAGCGAGCGAACTTCGACACGATGTTGCGATGATGAACTAGGAGCGTTTGACAACCCGGAGGTTGTAGTCGAGGTAGAGGTTGATGATCCTCCCTCAATATCCGTTTCTTGAGAATCCGAGCCATCCCCTTTGGGTGGTCGGATGATGAACCGAGAACTGGACTTCGCTTTGGCCTCGGCAACAGCGGCTTCATACTCGCTGAGCAACGTCGATGATGGAGCAAAAGTCCTTTTCAAGAATCCTACTAAAGTGTTACTCTCCGCCTCAGCCTGTTCTCGTTCCTGGTCGAGTTGTCGCTTGAGTTCATTGACCTTTCGTTCGGCTTCGACCATTTCTAGCCACTCGTCCACGTCTGTTTGGGCTACATAGATTGCGGCGTCCAATGCCTCATCGCTTAGTGACGTGTACTTGGAGTCGCGCGGCTTTGACTGCTGCCTCGCCTGCACTTCGTGGGTTGAGTTCGTTGTTACAAGCCGCAGAGCTGCAATTGAATCTTCAGACCGTGCCAAAGCCGACTTAGCAGGCATGTCTGATACTTCATAGTGATTGATCGAGACCTCTGTTGCAGAGTCGCGATCCGTTGTAGTTCCATGACCATGACCGCGGCGTCTTAACCGCGAGTCCTTGCTTTCATTCTCTCCCTCCTTCTCATCATGATCTCCCTGTGTGGCCATCTTCTGTGCCACAGACGCACGCTTTGCTAGCAGTTTCTTTGAGCGTATAGATTCACGAACTGATTTGTACCAGTCTTCGATCTCCTTTGCTCGTGCTGCTCTGGCTTCCTCAGGGAGAGGCAGTCCTCGGCGTTGTAAATACTTGTTACGAGCCTGGTGTCGAGGCCCATTCGCATCCAATTCCGCCCATGGCGCCACAACTAGCTCAAGCCACCACGGGTTGTACGCATGCATGACAATAATCCAGATCAGAATGAGTACGAAAATGGCAGGTAAATAGGATAACTTATCTTGATAAGTCATATTCAACAAGAAGAGCAGAATAGCCGCAGTAACACGCGGATGGTGCCAATTCTTGATTGCGACAAAGGCTTCACCAAGAATGATCAATGGTTGAATGAGCGCCACGAGCTTTGTTACGTCATTAACAGTCTTACTGATTGAGAACCGTTGTGGGATCTTCTTCTGTACTGGTGCCTCTGCCACGATATCATCTACTTCTGGATCAATGAATTGAGGAGCGACGCGTGTACCAGCACCTTCGGGAAGGATAGAACTAGTTGCAACCACTGGGGCCGGAGCTGGGGCTACGACCTGGGGTGGGACTGGGGTCGGCTCAACAGTTCCCTCCTGTGTCTCCATGCTGCTACTTGCCGGAGCGGCATCAGCTTGACTGTCAGTTGCTTCACTCCAACTCGGTACACTAGCTACCTCCAATGTTGCTCCGGTAAAGGCGTCCTCAACCGCGATCGTATGTGGAGGTAAGGCCGGGGTTGGTGCAACCTCAGGCTCTGCTCTTTCACCCGTGGACTCCCTTGGTGCCTTCTCAACAGCCTCGACTGGTTCTTTATCCTCTGCCTTTACTTCAATCTCCTTCAGAACACTCATATCCTTGCTTTCTTCCATGCGGGCATGGACGATGCTGGAGTCTTCAGAGGTGGATCCTGATTTCGGCATCTGAGTCTCAGCTGGAGTATTGCTGCTGCCGCTACTGCTGCCTGGCTCAGCACTCGCCATAGCTGGGGTTAAGCTGTCTTCTGCGTTTGTCTGGGGGGTGGAATGAGACTGTTTTGGGGGTGCTGGCGAGGCCTGAATGCGGGACTGCGTGGATGCGTGCTTTGGTGTTGAGATCCGGGAGAGCTGTTGTTGCTGCTGTTGCTGTTGCTGCGCCGCAGCTGCTGCAGCAGCATCCTTGGCTTGTTGCTCAACTAGCTTAGGGAGCAGTTGAGAAAGTAGTGACTTTTCAACTCCAGTTGCGGCTTCTGACTCCCTTAAAACCTTCTGCAATGAAAGAAAGTAATGCAGACCCCGGACTTCCGCCTCTGCTACCGCTTGCGCTGGAGTTAGATGCGGCAATCCACCAACAAGGATCTCTTTGGGGAAAATCGCATCTTCATCGCCGAACTTGGAGCGGATAAGCTTCCACTCGTCCTCCGTTAAGTCCTCTACGAGAGCGGGTTCCACTGCTTCATCATGTGCACCGGTGTGTCGCGTTACTGGGGTTTTCTTTTCTTCCTCTGCTTTTGATCGACCACCCCAGAGAGCGCCAAAGAAGCCAGATGGCTTCTTCTCAGAAGTTTGTAGCACGGACTTGTCATTCTTCAATTCGACTTCCTTACTAACTTGTGCATTGCTCTCAGCGCGTAGTTGTTTCAATTTCTCTCGAGCTGCTGTAATTCGTGCAGCTCGGGCGTAGGCATACTCTGAATTTAACCTCAACTGTTGGGCGACAAGTGAACGACGCTGCTCAAGTTCGGTTTCTTCGGAAGGAATTCCTGCACGACATCGCATAGCACGAGCTTCGACTTGAGCCGCTTCCTTGACGCTAGCTACAATCTGATCTGACATACCTGCTCGGAGAGGTGTACCGAAGAGAGAGAGACATGTAACATTTGAAAGCCCTAACAGCTCAAAGGCATTCATTCTTCGTACGGTCTGGAGGACCTCGTTATCAAACAGTCGAGCAAGAGTTTCTCGCTCTGCCACACGACCAATTGCCTCAATCTTCGCTACCACAAGTGGGGAGTGGATATATGCTGGGGTGTGGGCATGCACAGCTGGTGGGAGCGCTGAGGCCGCCACTGAAGAATATGGGACCGATGGAGCGGCAATTTGCCATGGAGCACTCGCAACCGCTGATGACGAGATTGAATCACGTCTCGGAGTGGATGGAGTCATGGAGCCACTAAACACTGAGCTGGAAGCGGATTCTGAACCTTTGCTTTCTTTGCTCTTGAGCTCATCATAGGCTGCGACTGCGGCTTTCGCCAAAGGAACATGCGATTTTAGTACGCGACTGCTCCAGGCACTAGGGGACGAAGCGATTGAACACAATCGTGAGGCTGTGATGAGGTCGCATAGATATGCGTAGGTAAGCTCAATTTCTGTGGCTGAGGCTGCGGAGTCCAAGCTGGGCAAATCCAGGAGAAATTCATGATCTTCAACGACTGACTTGTTTACAGCAGATTCTGGATCGTGTGTAGCGTATCGTATCCTCATATAGCGACTTTGGCTTCGTAACATAGTGCCTTGCACAATATCAACTGCGGTGATGTCGCAATACCGAATCATGCGATTTGACGCCAATACGGCATCAAAGATCAGTACATTGGTACATAAGCCGAGACGACCTGCGACTGGAACGAGTCCGCTGACATCTAACGCACCTGTGCGCTGAACCACAAGATGCTCGCTCGAGTCCAGTCCGAACTGTGAACGGAAGTCCCATTCCTGTTCAACCGCGTTGCACTTCTGTAGTGCCTCAACATACATTCGAAAGATGTTGAAGGTGACACCGCGATCGATTTGGTCTTGGTCCAGCACAACGCTCTGGTCTTTACTAAACGTACCCTGAGCTCCTGAGGAGTTGCTGGCTCCATTACTCTTTACACCTGCCTTGGGTTTCTCACTCGAGCTGCTTCCTCCTACTTCTCCTCCTCCTCCTCCTCCTCCTCCACCTCCTCCTCCTCCTCCTCCTCCTCGTCTCCT